>Ga0315908_10000043_pt1 | contig 102020 bp, 96 predicted proteins | sample LakEriMetagenome_12_FD_203520 | JGI IMG/M metagenome (GOLD analysis project Ga0315908, IMG submission 203520) | Freshwater fungal communities from buoy surface, Lake Erie, Ohio, United States - Buoy 4 MA124 | ecosystem: Environmental > Aquatic > Freshwater > Lake > Lake biofilm | place: USA...
GGGCAAGAGTCAAGAGCAGCCGACTTGCTTTTCTTTACTACTGCCGTTCGCCCTTTGCGAACTAATTGTTGAATAGTTGGCATACTAAAAATTAAACATTTATAAATAAACTACTACCCCAAACTACGTAGTTGGGGACGCAAATATACTTAAAATTTAAAACAACACAAATAAAAACAACAATTTGCGACGTTTTTAACAAAATAATGTTTATCACAAAAAAATTGTTTGGTTGAAAAAATAGAATATTCAATTAACCATTTCGTAACTTTGCTTTATGGATTATTTAGACGGATTAAATTCAAGTCAGCGAGAAGCTGTAGAACAAACTGAAGGGCCAATCATGGTAATTGCTGGCGCTGGCTCAGGTAAAACGCGCGTACTCACCTATCGAATTGCTCATATGATTAAAAGTGGTGTTGATCCTTTTAATATTTTAGCTCTCACCTTTACAAATAAAGCAGCAAAGGAAATGACAGAACGTATTAGTAATATCGTTGGAGGTAGTGAAGCCAAAAATATTACGATGGGTACTTTCCACTCTGTATTCTCAAGATTATTGCGATTTAATGCCGATCTTATCGGTTATCCAACAAATTTCACTATTTATGACACACAAGATTCTAAGAGTCTTTTAAAAGATATTATTAAAGAATTAAATTTAGATGATAAAACCTACAAACCAGGAATGGTTTTGGGAAGAATTTCAGCAGCTAAGAATAACCTCATCTCACCCGAGGCTTATGCTAACAATGCTGAAATTATGTTAGAAGATAAACAAAGTCGTCGACCTGAGTTGTCTAGAATATATACAACCTATGCTAATAGATGTCAAAAAGCAGGAGCAATGGATTTTGATGACCTACTTTTTCAAACAAATGTATTATTGAGAGATTTTCCAGATGTACTACAACACTATCAACATAAATTTAGATACATTTTAGTAGATGAGTACCAAGATACCAATTATGCTCAGTATCTTATTGTAAAAAAATTAGCTGCAGTGTATGAAAACATTTGTGTAGTTGGAGACGATGCTCAAAGTATCTATTCATTTAGAGGAGCGAACATACAAAACATTTTAAATTTCAAAAATGATTATCCGGACTATCGCATATTCAAACTAGAACAAAATTATCGAAGCACAAAATCCATAGTTGAAGCAGCTAACAGTGTTATAAGCAAAAACAAAGACCAAATTCAAAAGAATGTTTGGACTGCAAATGACGAAGGAAATCTAATCACAGTTATTCGTACACTAACAGATAACGAAGAGGGAAAAGTCATTTCAAATAAAATCTACGATGTTAAAAAATCTGAAGGTTTAAACTACAGCGATTTTGCTATACTATACAGAACGAATAGACAATCTCGTGCATTTGAGGAGGCTCTACGAAAACTAAATCTACCTTATAAAATTTATGGTGGAATTTCATTCTATCAACGCAAAGAAATTAAAGATGTACTGGCTTACTTTAGACTTACTGCTAACCCTAGAGATGAAGAAGCTTTAAAACGTGTTATCAATTATCCTAAAAGAGGAATCGGAAAAACTTCGATTGAAAATTTAATTATTGCTAGTACAAAATATGGAGTAAGTATGTTTGATATCATTCAAGACTTCAATGCTTACCCAGTTGCATTAAACGGACCAACTAAAACTAAAATGCAGGAATTTGCCACCATGATTGAAAGTTTTCATGCGCAACTAAATAAAATGCAAGCGTATGACCTCGCTTATCACATTGCCAAATCATCAGGTGTATTAAAAGACTTATATAACGAAAAAGACAAAGGGCCAGAAGAAGTTGAACGCTATCAAAATATTGAAGAACTTTTAAACGGGATCAAAGCTTTTACAGCTCAACAAGATGCCGATGAATTAAAAACGTTGTCTGAATTCATGATTGATGTAGCGCTATTAACCGATGCCGATAGCGACAAAGAGGAGGATAAAAACAAAATCACTTTAATGACAATACACTCAAGTAAAGGGCTTGAATTTCCACACGTATATTTAGTAGGTGTTGAAGAGAATTTATTTCCTTCTCAAATGTCATTGAATACAAGAAGTGAATTAGAGGAAGAACGTCGTTTATTTTATGTGGCAGTTACCCGAGCTGAAAAAACGTGTACCATTTCTTATGCCGCTTCAAGGTTTGTTTTTGGTAGTTTAACATCAAGCGAACCAAGTAGATTTATTTCAGAAATCAATAAAGAATATGTTTCATTTGAAAACCCATACAATACCGGAAGAAGTTTAGGCAGATCGTTAAGTGGTAATACAACTTCTGAAAGTGGGTTTTCTGGAGGATTAAACAAACGTTACGAACAACCTAGAAACTTAAGATCAATATCAGAAGCTACTACAGGTGGAACTAATTTGAATAAAGGAAATGAACAATTAAAGGTAGGTTATAATGTCCTACACGAACGATTTGGCAAAGGGAAAATCATCAAGATTGAGGGAGAGGGAGCTGAAAAGAAAGCTGTCATTTTCTTTCCACAAGAAGGATCTAAAACCCTACTCTTAAAATTTGCTAAACTAGATATAGTAGACTAATTAAATATAGCTTTAAACAAAAAAATCCCGTTTGAACGGGATTTTTTTTGAAGAAAAACTTACTATTAATCTCTATTACCTCCCATTATTCTTAATAACGAAAGGAATAGATTTATAAACAAAATATACAATTGCATACCTCCAATAAGTGCTAATTTGTTTCTATCTGCGCCTTGAAGTCCAGGTTGTTCACTTATGTGTTTCAACTGTTGCATTTGATAAGCAGTTAAACCGGTAAAAACAAATACTCCTATTACGGCTATTATAAAGCTCATAGTACCACTATTCATAAAGAAATTCACGATAGACGCAATGAACATCCCAATAAATACCATATACAATAGACTGCCAAATTTAGTTAAATCTGTTTTAGTAGTATAACCTAAAATAGCCATACCAGCAAAAGCACCGGCAGATACAAAAAATGTTGAGGCGATTGAAGCGATGTCATAAACAACAAATATGGTGCTTAAACTCAACCCCAACAAAGCAGCGTACAATCCATATAAAAAAAACAAAGTCCCCATCGAAAATCGGTTATATGAAGACTGAATCAACCATCCAAGTCCAACAGGAGCAAAGGCAACAATATAAAACAAAGCAGAAACACCTCCTTTTGCGGATATGAAATAATTTAACACAAACTCTGGTGTTCCACATAAATATGCAATTCCTCCAGATATTGCTAATGCAATAAACATGTAAGAATAAACACTTCTAAAGAAGTCAGAGGACATAGCTTTTGTAGATGTCCCATACTGGTTTTGGTTTACAAAATTATCTAACATAGTTACTTAAATTTTAGTGTAGTTTAGCATTTACTAAATTAATAAATTCTTTTCTTGTTGCGTCATTTGTTAAAAATAACCCAGTGAATGCACTTGAAGTTGTTACAGAATTTTGTTTTTGAACACCTCTCATTTGCATACACATGTGACTACACTCTATTACGACAGCAACTCCTTTTGGTTTCAATGTTTCTTGAATACAATCTCTAATTTCAATAGTTAATCTTTCTTGAACCTGTAATCTTCTTGAAAAAGCGTCAACAACTCTAGGGATTTTACTTAAACCAACAATCGTACCATTTGGAATATAGGCTATATGAGCTTTACCAAAGAAAGGTAACATATGATGTTCACACATAGAATAAACCTCTATATCTTTTACGATTACCATTTCCGAATATTCTTCGTGAAACAAAGCGCTTTTCAAAATTTCTTCTGGTTTAATATCATAACCATGTGTTAAAAATTGTAATGCTTTTGCTACACGCTCTGGTGTTTTTAATAACCCTTCTCTATTAGGATTTTCACCTAAATCTGAAATTATGTTTTTATAAACAGATGAGATTTTAGAAGTAACATCATCCTTGTAATATTTATCGCTCATTAATAACACTAGTTAGTATGGTAACCTAAACCAAAAAATTTAACAAATATATTAATCTCAACAATGTTATAGTTCAAACTTCATTTTTGAAAATTTGGAAAAGGAAATAAGACCTTTACACTTAAATATAGTTTTTATAAAATTTAGACTTGTGATAAGTAAATTAAATTTTATATTAGAAAACTTATAAATTGTATTTGATTAAAAGGATAAAGATAAACCTTGTTTTTGTATTTTCATTTATTTGAGGAAAATTGAATCAACCTTTTTAAATCGAAAGGCAAAGATTTCCTCTAATTTAGGTTTAATAATAAATGGATGTACTATTTTCCCTAAAATTCCGAAAGGAGGTTCATAAGAGACGATATCAATCATTTCTACCCCTTCATCTATTTCTTTAAAATGATGCTCATGATGCCATAACTTATAAGGACCAATCCTTTGTTCATCAACAAAAAAAGATTTATCCTTTACATGAGTTATTTCAGTCACCCATTCCATTGGAATGTTTAACAAAGGCCTTACAGAATATGAAATAATTAATCCTTCATACATTATATTAGGAGTCTCTGTTTTCACATCAAAACCCATATATTCAGGGGTTATTAATTTTAAGTTAGAAGGGTTTGAAAAAAAATCCCAACATGTCTCCAAATCTGTATGAACAATCTGTTTTCTAATTAACTGATACATCTTAAATACTTTTAGATTAAAACAATAAAAGCAACAAGATGTTTAAATAATTATAAATACTTATTAGGAACTAAATAATTTTCAACATAATCTTTGATTCCTTCCTCTAAGGTATGAAATGGAATAGCGTACCCCTCAGAAATCATTTTTTGCATGTTAGCCTCAGTAAAATATTGGTACTTATCACGAATATCAATAGGAGTATCTATGAAATCAATATTGACAGATTTATCTAAAGCGTTAAACGTATTTGTAGCTAGATCTAAAAATGTTCTTGCCTTTCCAGAACCTAAATTATATATACCCGAAGTCGGTTTATCAGTCATTAAAAATAGACATACATTTACCACATCTTTTACATAAACAAAATCCCTTAACTGGCAACCATCTTTGTAATTTGGATTATGTGAACGGAATAATTTCATCCCCCCATTCAGATTAATTTGATTGAACGTATGGAAAATAACAGAAGCCATTCTTCCTTTATGGTATTCATTTGGCCCATAAACATTGAAGAATTTTAGCCCAGCCCAAAAAGGAGGTTTTTTATCTTGCTGTAACGCCCAAATATCAAAATCATTTTTTGAATCTCCATAAGGGTTTAAAGGTTTCAATTTTGGAATTACATCATGATTGTCATCGTAACCAAACTCGCCCAAACCATAAGTCGCAGCAGAACTCGCATATACAAGAGGTATATTATTTGCTACACAAAAATTCCAAATCATTTTTGTGTAATTAACATTCAATTCATCAAAAATCTCTTTATTAAACTCAGTTGTATCCGTTCTTGCTCCTATATGGAAAATGAATTCAACTTGATTCGCATTCTCTTTCAACCAATCGTTAAATACATTACGCTCAATTTTAGCATTAAATGACTTATCTTTTAGATTGGCTTCTTTTTCTTTTTTAGTAAAATCATCTACTAAAATTAAATCTGATCTACCTGATTGATTTAATTTACCAACTAAACAACTCCCGATAAATCCTGCTGCACCTGTAACTATTATCATAATCTTATAGCTTATTTTCTACAAATTGAATTTCATACAATTTTTGGTAATAACCACCTTCTTTTGTTATTAACTCTTTATGAGTACCCATTTCTACAATTTCTCCTTTTTCTAAAACAACAATTTTATCTGCATTTTGAATCGTCGACAAACGATGAGCAATCACAATCGACGTTCTTCCAAAAGTTAGTTTTTGAGTTGCTTTTTGAATCATTAATTCAGATTCATTATCCACACTTGAAGTTGCTTCGTCCAAAATTAAAATAGAAGGGTTATAAACATAAGCCCTCACAAAAGAGAGTAATTGTCTCTGTCCTACTGACAACATACCTCCTCTTTCCCCAACTAAAGTTTCGTAACCATTTGGTAATCTATTTATAAATTCGTGTGCACCAACTGCTTTTGCTGCTTCTATAACTTGTTCAAAAGAAATAGATGGATCTCTTAATGTAATATTATTCAGTACGCTATCTGAAAATAAAAATACATCTTGAAGTACAATAGCTATATTCTTACGTAAAACAGTTAAATTGATATCCTTGATGTTTTTATTGTCAATTAAAATTTCTCCTTGTTGATTTTCATAAAAACGCCCTATCAAATTTACAATCGTAGATTTTCCAGCTCCCGTTGCACCAACAAAAGCAATCGTTTTACCTTTTTCAATAGATAAGTTTATATTTTTTAAAACCCATTGATTATCTAAATAAGCAAAAAAGACATTATTAAATTCAATTGTTGAATGAAAATCCACATCAATAATTTCTCCTACATCCTGTTTATGAGTATGCATATCTAAAATCTCAAAAACACGTTCAGCTCTAACAATTCCTCTTTGGAGTATATTAAACTTATCCGCTAGTTGTCTAATGGGACGAAATAACATATTTATCCATAGGGTAAATGATACTATTTCCGCATACATGACTTTAGGGTCAATTTCAGCTTCGCCAATAAATTGAAATGCTCCCCAAACAAGTAAAAATGCAACAGACAGAGAACTCAACAATTCAACCACAGGGAAAAATATTGAAAAAGCCCAAACGGCATTTATATGAGCTTGTTTATGATCTTTATTTATTGAATCAAAAATTTCCTGTTCTTTTTTTTCACGAGTGAATAATTGCACAATATTCATTCCGGTAATATGCTCTTGAACGAAAGTACTTAATCTAGTCACTTGTAACCGCTCCTGCTGAAAAGATTTTTTCATTGCATTCGCAAAAATTCTTGTAGCAATTATCAAAAGAGGAATTGGAATTAGAGTTAATAAAGTTAATTTCCAATTAGTTATCACCATTATTGCTACCACTACAATTAACATCAACAAATCTCCTAAAATATCTATAAACCCTGAAGAAAAAACTTCTGCAATTGCCTCAATATCAGAAACAAGTCTTGTAACTAAAGAGCCTATTGGAGTTTCATCAAAATATTTCATTTTAAAAGACTGCATATGATTATACAATCGTTGACGAATATCTCTAATAATAGATTGAGCTAATAAATTTGATGAAAATGCATTTAAAAATTGAAAAATCCCCTCAAACAAAAGTACTAATAGAATAAGCCCTGTCCAATTAAATAATTCCTTTTCATCTTGGCCTGATATTATATATTTGTCTACCATTATGCCAATTAACTTCGGCCTAAATGGAGTAAGAAGCGATAATACAAGTGTACAGAAAAAAGACAATAACAGTAAATTTTTGTAATTTTTTACAAAAAGTGTTAATCGTTTAAAAATTCCAAAATCAAGTTTTGTCTCTTTACTCATACAACAAAATTAATAGACATTGACGAATAACACTCGATTCTATTTCAATAATCTCTTTTATTTTTTAACTTTACAAAAAGACATTCATTTATGATTTATAATTTCAGCGAATCGAAATCTATTATTGGACAAATTCTTTCAGAACTAAGAGATGTTCAGGTTCAAAAAGATAGTATGCGTTTTAGAAAAAATTTAGAACGTTTGGGTGAGATCCTTGCTTATGAAGTTTCTAAAAAATTAGATTATAAAACAGTAGTAGTTACAACTCCATTAGGAGAAGCAGAAACGCAACAACTAATAGAACAACCTATCTTAGCAACTATTTTAAGAGCAGGTTTACCAATGCATCAAGGTTTTTTAAATGTTTTTGATAAAGCAGATTCTGCATTCATTTCTGCATATAGAAAACATGTTGATAAAGATGATTTTGAAATTCAAGTTGATTATGTAGCATCTCCAACTTTCGAGAACAAAACATTGATTATTATCGATCCAATGTTAGCCACAGGTAGTTCAATGGAATGTGTTTACAAAACTTTGTTACATCAAGGCACACCCAATAAGGTAATCATTGTTTCAGCTATTGCTGCTCCTGAAGCATTAGACAACTTACAAAAGCATTTTCCTGAAAATACATTATATTTTATTGGTTCTATAGATCAAGAATTAACTGCTCAAGCATACATAGTACCTGGAATTGGTGATGCAGGAGACTTGGCATTTGGTGTTAAATGTTAAATTATGAAATATTCAATATATTTCGGACTATTAGCCCTTTCAACTATAAAGTTTTTGTTTGCTCCATTTGGAGGGCCTGCTTTGAATTTAAACTATTTTGAAACTTATTTTAGTTGTATTATTGGAGCAATAATCAGTTCCACATTTTTCTTTTTTTTAGCAGAATATTTTTTAAAAAAGAGTTTTAACAAAAAAAGAGAAGCCATTATTAAAGCAGAAAAAGCAGGAATTCAGTTACCAAAGAAAAAGATATTTACAAAAACAAATAAAACCCTAATCAAAGTCAAACATCGACTTGGTATTTTTGGAATTTCATTTCTAGCTCCATTGTTTTTATCTATACCTGTTGGTACCATTATTGTTGCAAAATTTTATGGAAAACATAGGTTAAGTTATCCATTAATTATCATCGGTATTTTTATAAATGGTATTATTACAACTGGTATTTCCTATTTAATAGCAAATGCAGTTTGATGAATAAAATCAACCATTTGTTTTTCGATTTAGATCGTACGTTATGGGATTTTGAAACAAATTCTAAAATTGCTCTTCAAAAAATTTATGACAAATTCTCATTGAACACACATTTTGAGCATTTTATTCATTTTCAAAGGTCTTACCAAAACATCAATAATGAACTTTGGAAAAAATATGGAAAAGGGAAAATTACTAAAGAGGAACTTCGAATAAAACGTTTTGAAAAAACCCTTGAGAAAGTGGAAGTGTATGATAAAATACTTGCGAATACACTTAATCTAGACTATATAACTATTGCACCTAAAGAAAAAAACCTTTTCCCTAATACACTTGAAATAATCAAAGAATTATCAAAGAATTATCGATTACATATTATAACAAATGGATTTGCCGAAGCACAAGTCGTAAAATTAGAATCTTCAGGACTAAAACCTTACTTTGAAATAATTGTTTGTTCTGAAATGGTAGGTAAAACAAAACCTAATCCTGAAATTTTCGAATACGCATTAAATCAAGCGAATGCAAAAAAAAATGAAAGTATAATGATTGGAGATGATCATAATACAGATATAATAGGAGCAATTCGAGTTGGTATGCAAGCAATTCTTTTTGACCCTTCAAATCGATATAAAAAATCAGCTGGTTTATATAAAATTAATGATATTGCTGAACTACCATTACTACTTACAATGATATAAAAAAAAGCTAACCTTTCGATTAGCTTTACTTCTTAATATAATTCTTGTCTTATTTTTTCATATAAAATCATCCCTGTTGCTACACCAACATTCAAAGATGAAATTTTCCCAGACATAGGTATTTTCGCTTTAATATCAGCCATTTTCAAAATATCATTTGTAATTCCATCCTCTTCGGAACCCATAACAATTCCTATTTGACCTCTCAAATTTACTTCGTATAAAGGAACAGAAGATTTTTCAGTACAAGCAATTATTCGAAAACCACTTTGCTGTAAATAAAAAATACTGTCTTTTAGATTACCAACCTTACAAACGGGAATGCGATTTAATGCGCCAGCACTTGTTTTAATTGCATCAGCAGTAACTTGTACGGAACCTTTACCAGGTATAACAATTGCATTCACTCCCATACATTCAGCAGTTCTTGCTATTGCGCCAAAATTTCTTACATCGGTTAATCGGTCTAAAAACAAAAAGCAAGCATTCTCATTGTTCTGCACAAACTGATCAACCAAAGGTTCAAATTCTACATATTCTTTTGGAGATAGATATGCAACTACACCTTGGTGGTTTTTATCTGTAAGTCTATCTAATTTCTCTGATGGTACAAATTGTATGAAATAATTTTTACCTGCTGTAGCTTCTTTTAACTCAAAAAACAATTCTTTTTGAAGCCCTTTTTGGATAACAATTTTATTGATTTCTCGACCGGTTGCTATTGCTTCGATAACTGCTCTAATTCCAAAAATTAAATCCTCTTTCTCTTTTTTAACATAATTTTCTTTTGGATTATTTCGAAAATTACTTTTTCTGTTATCGTTCATTTATAATATAATTTCTAATTCAACTTCAACATTATCTCCTAAAGTTTTGGCAACTGGACATGCTTTACCCGCAGCAATAGCTCTTTTTTTCTCATCTTCATTCCAACCATTTCCTGACAAATCAATTTTCAGGATTAATTTTTGAACTCTTCTAGGAGAATCTGAACTCATAATTTTAGTAACATCAGCGCTACCTTTAGTGAAATTTAACCCATGATTTTGACAATAAATCCCAACGATTGTAAGCAAGCAAGATGCATAAGAAGTAGCAAGCAAATCAGTGGGTGAAAACGCCTCTCCTTTACCGAAATTGTCAATCGGAGCATCTGTAATTATTTTATTTCCTGAAGCAATATGAGTTGCCTCTGTTCTTAAGCCTCCTAAATATTCAACTTTTGAAGTAATCATTAAATAAAATTTATGTAAAAGTAAGTGTTAAAGTTTAAATGTACCCTAAAATTAGATTAATCTTAAAAACATATAATAGTTACCTTTACCTCATTTGAATTTTATGATATTTAATAACCTTGAATTAAATGACAATCTACCATTAACTTGTACATTAGAAGGTACTTGTTGTTTTGGTAATAATGTGTACATAAATCCATGGGAAATTTATAACTTATCAAAGGGTCTAAAAATTCAACCCCAAGATTTTATCCATTTTCACACAACTGATGGGGGAATAAAACTAGCATTTAACGGGAAATATGAAAAAACCTCCAAAAAATCATGTAATCTATATGATGAAAAAAAAGGTTGTACAGTCCATCATCACAGACCATTAGCATGTCGCTTATTCCCTTTAGGCAGAAGAATTCAATCGAATAAAACAAACTATTTCTTCGAAGGAAAAAACCACCCCTGTTTAGAACGTTGTCCAAGTGCTTTAGATTTACCCAAACTCAAATTAATAGATTATATAAAGCAACAAAAAACATCAAATTTTGAGATAGTTCAAGAACAATATTTAGACATTTTACAAAACATTGCGGATACAGCTTTTGCACTTTATTTAGAAACAGAAGCAAAACTTAAAGACAAAGGAAAAACATTAAAAGGTTGGAAAAATCTAACAAAAAAAAACAATATTGAAATTGGAAATTTATTTACGACTGAATGGAAAAAAAATATTTTGTATCCATTTGATTTAAATCAAAATTATGATGAAAAATTATTCATTGAGAATCATATTTCAATTATTGAGCAAAAAATTCAAGAAGAGATAAATCAAATTGAAAATTTAGATGAAATCATTTCTTATAGTATTCACCTTATAGCTATTTCAATTTTTATTGGAAAAAGTATAGGAGCAGATATGGATGAAATTTTAAAAAAATGGATTGATGACGCTAAAGAATTTTCAAAATAATAAACAACTAAAAACCTAATACTTAATCTGAATTTTAAACATATTAACAATTGTCTTTTATTAACTGTTTCCAATCATAAAAATTCAGATTTTATCTCATTCTATCTTTGTAACAAGAATCCCTTGTTATGAGTGAAGAAATCAACAAAAATGAATCCTCAATTCGCATTAAAAAGCCAAAGTGGCTTAGAGTGAAATTGCCTACTGGAGAAAATTACAAAAAGGTTCGCTCTCTTGTTGATGAACACAAACTACACACCATTTGCGAAAGTGGGTCTTGCCCAAATATGGGTGAATGCTGGGGAGAAGGTACTGCAACATTTATGATTTTAGGTAATATATGTACTCGAAGTTGTGGATTTTGTGCTGTACAAACAGGTAAACCTCTAGAAGCTGACCCTTTCGAACCAGGTAGAGTTGCGCATAGTGTTAAAACTATGGGGGTAAAACACGCTGTAATAACATCCGTTGATAGAGACGATTTAAAGGATGGGGGTTCTGAAATTTGGGCACAAACAGTTAGAGCTGTAAGAGCACAATCACCTGAAACTACAATGGAAACATTGATTCCAGATTTCATGGGAAAATGGGAGAACTTACAAGTAATCATCGATGTTGCGCCAGAAATTGTGTCTCATAATTTAGAAACTGTAAGAAGATTAACAAAACAGGTAAGAATTCAAGCTAAATATGACCGAAGTTTAGAAGTTCTTTTTCGATTAAAAAAAGGAGGAATGAGAACAAAATCAGGTGTAATGTTAGGGCTTGGAGAAAGTCACGAGGAAGTCTTAGAAACAATGGAAGACCTTAGAAGTGTGCAAGTTGACATCTTAACATTAGGTCAATATTTACAACCGACACCTAAGCATTTACCTGTTGTAGAGTTTATAACACCAGAACGTTTCGACGAATACAGAGAAATTGGTCTAAAAATGGGGTTCAAATATGTTGAAAGTGGCCCTTTAGTTAGATCATCATATCATGCAGAAAAACATTTATTTTAAGTATAATATATAAATGTATATAAAGCTTTAGGTTATTAACATTATTCTTTTAATAACTAGTCTTTTTGATTAAACTATTTAGATTTTTAATTTAAATTGTTATCTCTTTCTTCTTTACCAACAAATTATAAACAGTTTCTACCTATTTTCATGGTTGAAAAAATGTTAACAACTAACCCATAAGAAGAATTCATAAAAATCATCAAAAAAACAACATTTTTTGATGAAAAAATCAACAATCAAAATTAAGACTATCAACTTAATAAACAGCCCTTTATGTGCTAAAAACGGAAAAAGTACTCCTCTAGAATCAAAAATTTGAAACTAAATCGAACGATTGATCGAAATTTTTAAATGTCGAGCGAAAAAAAGCATGCTTATTTTATTGAATAAAGAAGCAAACGAAAAATAAAATTTTACATTTGTAGACTTTTTAAAATTTTATCAAAAATGAGTTCATTTGATATAGCAATAATCGGTTCAGGACCGGGAGGATATGTTTCAGCACTACGATGTGCACAACTAGGATTCAAAACAGTTTTAATAGAAAAATACAGTACATTAGGTGGTACTTGTTTAAATGTTGGTTGTATACCTTCTAAGGCACTATTAGATTCTTCAGAACATTTCCATAATGCAAAACATAATTTTGCTACACATGGAATTAGTATTGAAAACTTGAAAGCTGATATATCTCAAATGATTAAAAGAAAAGAAGAAGTAATCAGCCAAACATGTAGCGGAATTAAATATTTAATGGATAAAAATAAAATTACTGTTATCCATGGTAAAGGTTCATTTGTATCGAATACAAAAATCAATGTTTCAAAAGAAGATGGTTCTAATGAAGTTATTGAAGCTAAAAATATCATTATTGCGACTGGTTCAAAACCAAATTACTTTCCAGGAATGGAACCAGACAAAAAAAGAATCATTACTTCCACAGAAGCATTAAAAATGAATGAAATTCCTAAAAAAATGCTCGTTATCGGTGGTGGAGTTATTGGTTTGGAATTAGGCTCAGTATATGGTCGCTTAGGTACGGAAATTGAAGTTGTAGAATTTGCTGACTCTATTTTACCTACAATGGATAAATCATTAGGTAAAGAATTTACAAAAGTGCTAAAAAAAGAAGGGTTTAAATTCCATTTAGAACACAAAGTACAATCAGTGGTAAACAACGGAGAAAATGTTACACTTAAAGCACTTAATAAAAAAGGAGAAGAAATTTCGATTGATGCAGATTACTGCTTAGTTGCAGTAGGTAGAAAACCGTTTACAGAAGGTTTAGATTTAGAAAAAGCTGGTTTAAGCGTTAATAATAAAGGTCAAATTGAAGTTAATAATCATTTGCAAACTTCAGTTCCAAATATTTATGCAATTGGTGATGTAGTACGTGGAGCAATGTTAGCTCACAAAGCAGAAGAAGAAGGAGTTTATGTGGCAGAATTATTAGCTGGACAAAAACCTCATATCAACTACAATTTGATACCGGGTGTAGTATATACTTGGCCTGAAGTTGCTGCAGTTGGTAAAACAGAAGAAGAATTGAAAGCTTTAAATGTTGAATACAAAGTAGGGAATTTCCCAATAAAAGCATTAGGTAGGGCTAGAGCAAGTATGGATACTGCAGGGTTTATTAAAATTTTAGCAGATAAAGAAACAGATGAAGTTTTAGGTGTACATATGATTGCTCCAAGAGCAGCTGACTTAATTATGGAAGCTGTAGTTGCAATGGAATACAGAGCATCAGCCGAAGATATCTCAAGAATTTGTCATCCTCACCCAACTTATTCAGAAGGCGTTAAAGAAGCTGCACTTGACGCAACTGAATCAAGACCATTGCATATTTAATGTAAACATTTTAAGATAATAATCGTTTAAATTAAGGGTAAGTGAAAATTTACCCTTTTTATTTTACAAAAATGAAGAAAACAGGAGTTTTATTAATCCAATTAGGTACACCTAATAGTCCATCTACAAAAGATGTAAAACGATATTTAAGTGAATTTTTAAATGACCCTAGAGTTATTGACTTACCATGGCTAGGCAGAAAGTTACTAGTTAATGGAATTATTGTACCTTTTAGAGCTCCAAAATCTGCAAAAGTATATCGTGAACTATGGAAATTAGGGAATGGAGTTTCTCCCCTTCTAACTCATACAGAAGCGATAACTAATAAACTAAAAACTGCTTTTGAAAATGACAATGTAACCATTGAATTTGCAATGCGTTATCAAAATCCTTCTATGGAAGTGGTTTTAGATAGAATGCATAAAGCTAATTATGATCAATTAATAATTCTTCCTCTATTCCCGCAATACGCTAGTGCATCTTCAGGTTCTGCAATTGAAAAAGCACTTAACATTATACAAAAATGGTGGGTTATTCCTGAAATAAAGGTAATTAACCAATTTTATGATAATGACGGCTACATTAATTCAATCGTAGATAGGGCAAATCAATTTGAGTTGAGTACTTATGATCATATCCTATTTTCTTATCATGGATTACCAGATAGACATGTAGATAAAGTCTATAATGATGGATTATGTGAAGATCAACCTTGTGAATCAGAAATTAATGAATTCAACAGATATTGCTATAAAGCAACATGTTTCGCGACGACTCGCTTAATTGCTGAAAAATTAGGAATTCCAGAAAACAATTATACTGTTTGTTTTCAATCAAGATTAGATAAAAAATGGCTTTCTCCTTTTGCAGACAAAGTAGTTATAGAACAAGCAAAAAATGGCGCAAAAAAACTCTTAGTTTTTAGTCCTGCATTTGTTTCAGATTGTCTTGAAACACTTATTGAAATAGGCGAAGAATACCAAGAATTATTTGAAGAAAATGGTGGTGAAAAAGTGCAATTAGTTCCGAGTTCAAACGACCATCCATTATTTGTCAAAGGACTAGAAGGAATTATTAGAGAAAGACTTTAAATCAAGCTATTGAAACAGCTAAAACAACTCCCAAAATTATACTTAATAGTTTCACAAAATTAAATTTGTGATTTTCACTTGATTCAAAAATAATAGTCGTTGATATATGTAAAAACATACCAACTACTGCTGCTAATAGATAACTCATATATTGATTATCTGTTTGCACATTAAATATACTTCCGAAAACTAATCCCAAAGGAGTCATAATTCCGAATGCTAATAAATATAGCCAAGACTTCAAAGATGTAATACCAGACGCTTTTAAAAGTGTCATTAACGCAATAGCTACGGGAGTTTGATGAAATAAAATACCTAGAAGAAGAGATTGTCCTGATAAATGTCCATGATTTTCTACATGCAAATCACCGCCCGCTAGTGGAATGCCTTCGATAAAAGAATGAACAGATAAAGATATAAATAAAGCCCAAGGAAACTTATGATTGTGATGCACGTGAATATGACCATGTTCTATTCCACCAGAAAAATATTCTAAAAATAATTGAACTAAAAATCCAACTAAAACAAACATACCTATTCGTGCAGAATTTGAAGATTCATATAATTCAGGTAAAAAATGAACAAAAGCCATCGCTAACAAAAACCCACCGCTAAATGATAGCATGATTTTTATTAATTTCTTTTGTTTTAAAGAATCCATTAATGATACAATACCTCCTCCAATAACAACAGATAAAACAAGCAATACAATATTGAAAATATCTATCATTTCTTATAAGCAATTAGTATTAATCTATCTGAACTTTCTTTATCAAAATCATTTAATTCAAAATCTCCAAAGATATTCTCAACCACAAAACCATTACGATTTAACAGTTCAATAAAATCTTCTTTAAAAAATGCACGTACTTTTTCCTGATATGTATGTTTATTATTGAGTTCTGAAATACAAATGTCCTTTGTTATAAACTTACCATCGTAATTTCTCTTTATATCAAAATGAATTCCTTCTATATTTTTTTCTTCAGAATTGACAAGATTTTTAATTACTTTATAAGCATTCATAAAATCAATAACCAACTTACCATTCTCATTCAGCATTGTATTAACACTTTTTAGAACAGAATGATTATCAGAGTCATCATCAAAATAACCAAAACTAGTGAAAAGATTAAAAACAACATCAAATGATTTATTTTCAATCACATTTCTCATATCATGCACCTTGAATTCTAATGAATTATTTGCGGAAGCAGAAGCTACAGAAATACTATTTTCAGATAAATCCACACCAAGAACATTTAACCCTAATGAATTCAAAAAAACAGAATGTCTACCTTTACCGCAAGCAAGATCTAAAACAGTCTCATCTGATAATTTCAGCTTATTAAATAAATTTTTGATAAAAAATGCAGCTTCACTATCATCACGATTTTTATATAAAATATGATAATAGTTTGTATCAAACCAGGAAACAAACCAGTCTTGTTCTTTATTCATTAGATAAAAATAGGATGCAAAAGTACAGAAGTTAACCGATATAAACGAATTAGTTTAAGTAATATCTATATTTGAATAAAAGAAAAAAATGTTGAAAATAGGAATCACCGGTGGAATAGGTTCAGGTAAAAGTTATGTTTGTCAAATTTTAGAAAAAATGGGATACGCTATTTTTTATTCTGATCTAGAAGCAAAAAAGTTAATGATACAAAATAAAGAACTTATTCAACAAATAAAGAACATAATTGGTGAACACGCCTATTTGGATAATGAACTAAACAAACCTATTATTAGAAATTTTTTATTTCAAAATGAGGTGAATAAAGAAAAACTAAATGCATTAATACATCCATTTGTTTATCAAGAATTTGAAAAATGGGCTAGTTCAATACAAAAAGAAATTGTTTTTAATGAAAGTGCTCTTCTTTTTGAAACAGATTCTTACAAAAGATTTAATAAAACAATTCTTGTAACTGCACCAGAAGAAATTAGAATAGAACGGTTAATTAAACGAGATTCTCTAAATATAGGAGAAATAAAAAAAAGATTTAATAATCAGTTAAATGACTCAATTAAAACAAAAAAAGCAGATTATATAATCGAAAATGATGATAAGAAATTAATAATTCCTCAGATTAATAAAATGTTAGAACAAATTAGGAGATAATCAAACTTCTTCGAAATCATCAAAATCATTTGAATCTTTTTTATGCTCTTCGTTTGTATTCAAAGACGAAGTCACTAACGGTTTTCCAGATAGTAAAAAGAATACTCCGTTAACCAACTTATTTATAATCCCAAGTAAAACAAAAAATCCGACAATTTTAAATATCCATCCAAAAAAAGGTGCTTCTTCAATACCTATTATGTTGTTATAAAACCATTTGCTTATAGGGTTAAAAGCAAATTCAGGTTTAAATGAGAAAAATAAAAAAATGGTAATCGAAAAAATGATAACTCCAATTTCTGCTTTTAAATCAAATTTAGGTTTTAATCCATTAAATGAAGTTCCAAAACCTTTCATAACGATCATACTCTTTTGTCTACGTTGAAGTTTTCCAATGAAATACATCAACAAAAAAGAAATAGCAACTATTAATTCGTTGTACAAAATTTTAATTTCTGTTGTGTCTTGAACACAAAACATAAAAGTAACATCTGTTAAAAAAAAATATTGTGTCAACTTCAAAGAATATTCCTCAACTAACGTTTTTTCGCCCCCATTAAATCTAAAAAATGATATTACCAAACGAATAATTCCCCAAATGAAACCAAAAACACCAAAAACAACACCTAATCGAAAGGCTAAATCAAAAAACTTCATTTAAATAAATTTTGATCGAGAAGTAAAAACCAAACAAAAGTGCAAAAAAATGAACTAGATACAAAATAACAGTTTGGAATAAAAAACATTATTTTTGTTACACATGTAAAAAATCAAAATGAAAAAATTAAGTTTACTCCTAACGATTTACTTTTTATCTATTTTCAGCCATGCTGAAGAAGGAATGTTAATTCCATCCTTAATTGAAGCTTTTCAATCTGATATGAAAGCCAAAGGAATGAAATTAACTCCAGATCAAATTTATAGTATAAATCACTCTAGTTTAAAAGATGCAGTAATTCATTTTGGCGGAGGTTGTACTGCAGAAATAATTTCCAATGAAGGTTTAATTTTAACAAATCATCATTGTGGCTACTCTCAAATACAACAACATTCATCCATCGAAAAAGATTATTTAAAAAATGGATTTTGGGCAGCAAACTATAACGAAGAATTAGCAAATCCAGGTTTAACAGCTTCAAGAATTGTAAGTATCGAAGATGTTACAAAAATTGTATTATTCGGAACAGAAGGACTTAGTAAATTAGAAAAATTTCAAAAAATTGCTGAAAATATTGAAAAAATCACCAAAGACAAAATGATGAACAATGAATATAAAGTTGATATTCAAGATTTTGACTACGGAAATAGTTACTACTGTATGACCTCTGAAGTATTTCAAGATGTTCGTTTAGTTGGAACCCCACCGAATTCGATAGGTAAATTTGGAGGCGACACAGACAATTGGGTTTGGCCAAGACATACAGGTGATTTTTCAATTTTTAGAATTTATGTTGGACCTAATAACAAACCCGCAACATACTCAAAAGATAATGTACCATACAAACCATTACATTCATTAAAAATCGACGCTGGTAAGAAACAAAATGGCGATTTTACGATGGTATATGGTTTTCCTGGGTTTACAGAACAACATTTAGTATCAAGTCAATTAAAATACATAGTAGAAAAAATTAGACCTGCGCAGATAAGTATGCGTGAGAAAACGTTATCAGTAATTGATTCAAGAATGCGTGCAAGTGATGTAATCAGAATAAAATATGCCGCTAAACAAGCCAGTATAGCAAATTCTTATAAAAAGTGGATTGGTCAAATTCAAGGATTAAAAGAATTAAAAGCAATATCAATAAAACAAAATTACGAGCAGATTTATAATGAAAAAGCAAAAACAAATGAACAATGGAACCTGCGATATGGTAATGTTATAGAAAAAATGAATCTACTTTATGATCAACATAAAGACATTGAGTTTGCTAATTCAATTTATGCCGAATATTTATTTTATGGTCCTGAAATATTTAAGCAAGCAAAAGCATTAACCGAATTAATGAATAATTATGAAAGCCTTGAAAAATCTGGTGAACTTAAAGCAAAAATTGATAGAAACAATAAAGGATTAGATAAATTCTTTAAAGATTATTCTATAGAATTAGATCAATCATTATTTAATTTTCTACACAAAGAGTTTATCACACACATGAAAAATAATATTCCAAATGAAATACTCAAATTAAATACGGAAGCATGGTCTTCAAACATCTATTCAAAATCGATCCTTACAAGTAAAGAAAGAATGATGAATTTTTATTCAAATTTAAATTCAAAATCATTTAAAAAATTAAAAAAAGATCCCGGATTTAAATTATATTTTACGTTAATAAATCATTATAGAGGTCAAATTATTCCAAAATTTCAAGAATTTCAATTGAATATGGAAGAACTGCTAAAGGAATATGTTGAGGGTAAACAAAAAATGTTTCCAGATGATAAACATTGGCCAGATGCAAATAGCACTTTAAGAATCACCTACGGTAAGATCGAGGGTTCAAGTCCAAAAGATGGTATGGTTTATCAAGCCCATTCAACTATTGATGGAATCATTGAAAAAAATAAAACAGGAAATCCAGATTTTGAATTACTTCCAAGAATGTATGATTTATATAACAAGAAAGAATTTGGAAATTATGGTCAGGACGGGGAGTTATGGGTGTGTTTTACCGCTTCTAATCATACAACTGGTGGAAATTCAGGTTCTCCTGTGATAAATGAAAATGGAGAGTTAATAGGAATTAATTTTGATAGGACATGGGAAAGCACGATGAGTGATTATATGTTTGATCCTGGTCGTTGCAGAAACGTTGTATGTGATATTCGTTATGTACTTTGGGTTATTGATGTATACGCCGGAGCAAAAAATTTAATTCAAGAAATGAATATTACTCGGGAATAAGAAATACTTTCCCTTTAACTTTCCAATATCTTTGGTAACCGATATTTGCCAAGTGATTTGGATCAATGTCTAAGTCATAAATTGATATAGTAAAAGGATGTGTTTTTAACCTTTTTAAAAACACATCCTTTTTTTTATGATTGTTTAAAAAATCGTACCTCTGATTATTTTCATTATTAAATTTCAAATGTTTAAGGTGATATATGTCTTCTATCATCCCCTGAAAATTTCGTGTAAAAGATATTGAAACAACGAAAATAAAGACTACAAAAAATTTGATTTTTTGGTACAATCTTTGAAAAAATAATTCAAAAAGATTAATTAAAAGTAAAAACCAAAGAAACATGAAAGGAATGCACACGAAAAAAGCAAAATTTACTGTCCTATGTTGCCCCATAATTCCAGTAGTCCAATAAGCAGGAAAGATACTGATAAACAGAACCATAAATAGTAAAATTGGAATTATAAATAAAATTCTTATTTCTTTAAAATTTTCAAGGAATACACTAATATTTGGTATAAGATTATAAAATACTAATGCCACAAAAAATAAAATAAAACCTTCATTGAGCTTTAGAAAAAACCTAAATACTTGTAATATTGTCATCATTAAAGAATGAAAAAATTGATGTGAAACGCCCTCAAAATAAGAAGCTCGAATCGAATTACCTGGAGAAAATAAGACTAAAAATGAAAAACAAACAGAAGTGAAAAACAATATGTAATAATCAATTCTAAAATTCTTAATAGAAAATATTAAATAAACAAACTGAAAGCAAACTAGATAAATCATAGAAACTTCATTACTACCTATCAACATTGCTTGAAGAATAATTAAAACAAACAATCTTAAATAAGATTGTTTATAAAAGAAAAAATGGAAGTACAATAAAAAAAATATAATGGCAAGTTGATACGTCACCATTCCTGTATACCAATAAAACCCTTCATTTAATGCAGGCATAAGCAACAAATAGGATAAAAACAAAAAACTAGTTAATAAAACCCTTTGCTGTTTTGTGAAAAAAGAACTAAAATTTGAAAGTGAAAAATAAATCGTTATAAATAAACTGACTTGAATAAATATTACAAAAAACCTATATAGATAAATATTATTAAACCAAAATGTTAATGGATTCTTAAGAACAAAAAAATTAGAAAAGTATCTTCCATTCCATAAAAAATACTCATCTAAATATGCCTTAATAAAAGGAGATTTTAATTCCAAAAAAGCATATGTATAATCATCACCGGAAGGATGAATATAAAAAGTGAGATAAAAGAAAGCAATACATAGTAAAAAAATAATCCCACCGAAAAAGATGGAATTATTTTTTACTATAAACTTTAAGAATTTACTCAGGTAAAACATTCATTTTTTCGGCAAAATGATAACAATAATCTCTTAAGTCTTCACAAATTAAAGTTTCACCAGTTGCTTTTTCAAAAGTATCAGCCATCGTCAATAATGTTTGATGAAAGAAAAATTTCATTTCTTCAACAGTCATTTGATCTGTCCATAAATCAATTTTCAAAGTTTGTTTTTTTTCTTCATCCCACATTGCTAAGAACATCGCCTTTGTATCTTGATTTTCAACATTACCATCTGTTGCACTCCAGTTCATTCTTAAAGGTACGTGATTTTCATTTAAACCAACATTAACTTTAATTTCTGAAGTTTTTACTATTTCATTTTCCATAATTTAATCTATTTGATATTCTTGTAAAATTGTATTATACGGAGTATTCAATAAATCATTCAAAGTCTTGCTTTCGTGATTCTCCATAAAATTCGAAACCATTTTAAAACCAATATATTGTCCTAATCTATCAGGACCTTTTTCAGGTAACCCAGGCGTAAAGGGTCCATCATTCGTGAAATTTGAAATATCTCTTTCATTTTTAGAAAAAACTAAAGATTGAGAAACTAAATATTTCCATATTTGCGATTCATTTTTTTCAGTCCATTCATATTTTTCTTTCTGATACCTTAGTACATTATGTAGAGGTAAATCAGGATAAATTGCATGTAATATATAATATACTTTACCCCATTGAATCATTTTTTGAATTAATGATTCTTCCGACTCTGGAACATAATGAGTAAATATCCAATTGACAAGTATATCTCTTTCTAAATATTCAACCTTCATACCATCTTTCATCCATTGAAAAAATTGTTCAGAAGGCAACTTTTTGATCACCATTTTTTTAGGTCCTAAATATCTTTCTAAACCAACTCCTACTTCATTCTCACTGCAAAAAACACTACTCGTAAAAAGGGTATTTAACCAATAAATTCTCTTAGGTATAGGCTTATTTTTAATAAAAAAAGAAAGTCTATTAAATTTATCATTCAAATTGCTTTCATAACCTGATAATTTTGATCTCAGAGTATTATCAATATCATTTTCTAACATCTGAATATAAGGGTCAGATCTAAAAAGCTCAACACTTGTAAAAAAAAGTGAATCTTTTGGATTTCCTAGACTTAGACAATGTAAAAAAAGATATCCTAACATTTCATTTTGGTCATAGTATTTTGAAATACTTGCATTCAAATTAGGATTATTAAACTTAAATAAAGCTTGATCAAAATCAATAAAAATTATTTTATTCTTTTTAAAATTATTAGAGTCATTGATTCTCCATCTATCATCTGAACATGAAGTAGCTAATAGTATAATTGAAGCAATTAATAAAATACTTTTTCTAATCATTATTAATAATTAATATTGTAACAAAATTAGTTATTAATTAAACAATATTAAGCTAAATGTATAAACACATATTTTTACTTTTAATATTCCTAAACTGTTCAAACTATCAAGCTCAACAATTAGAATATAAAAAAATTCAAATGGGAATAGTTTTAGGTACAAGCTTAAACATTAATAAATCAGAATCGAAAATAATCAAAACTAATAATCCCGGATACGATTTTTCAATTGGTATGAATTTGATTAAAAACTTTAATCAAAACTTAGGGTTTAACACAGGAATTGAATTCGATTTTAGTAGAATGAAATATCAATTTCAAGATTCAATACATTACGATTTCAGAGAAAATATTATATACTCCAAATCAGAAAAAAATAATCTTGAAACTTACGAAAAGTTCACTTTGTTAGAAAGAAAACAAAAACCAATTTTCTTGTCAATTCCAACGATGTTTATTTTCAAAACTGATCTTATTGGTTACAACAGATACTTCGCCAAATTTGGAATGAGACACAACTTTATACTTAAAGAAGTTGTAACAGATACAGACATTAAAAACAACATAAATGAAAAAATGAAAGTATCAAAAGATATAGCATTTTATTCTGGAAGTATAGGAATAACAGGTGGAACTGAATGGAATTATTCAGGCAGCTCAACGATACAATTCGAATTGGGTTATTTTTATGGTATAACTAATCTACAAAGAAATGATGCAATAATTGGAGATGTAGATAAGTACAAAACACTTTATATAAAAGAAAATAATAATACTATTTACAAAACATTTAATAGTACAAGAAACCAATTATCGCTTAAAATCTCGTTTTTATTTTAATATGAGAAATAAAGAAATAATAGACCATATAACAAATTGGTTGAATTCATACTGTGACAATTCTAAACAGAATGGATTTATTGTTGGAATATCAGGAGGTATTGACTCCGCGTTAACATCAACTTTATGCGCACTTACAGGTAAAAAAGTACTTCTTGTCTCAATGCCTATACGTCAAAGAAATAATGAATACCAAAGAGCTTTAAAACACATAGAATTCTTAGAAAAAAAATATCTAAATGTTAATTCAATAGATATTAATTTGACACAGACATTTGAAATTTTTGAAAAAACAATCCCTCAGCAAACCTTAGAAAATAAACTTGCAATGGCAAATAGCCGATCTAGATTGCGTATGACAACGCTTTATGCGCTTGGACAAGCAAATGGATTACTTGTTACTGGTACAGGTAATAAAATTGAAGATTTTGGCGTTGGTTTTTATACAAAATATGGTGATGGTGGTGTTGATATTAGCCCAATAGCAGATTTAACAAAAACACAAGTTGGAGAATTAGCAAAGGAATTATGCATAATAGAGGATATAATCACTGCAGAACCGACTGATGGATTATGGGATGAAGATGGAAGAAATGATGAAAATCAAATGGGAGCGAGCTATCCAGAATTAGAATGGGCTATGGAATATCTAGAAACTAAAGGGGATTATGAATTAACAATTAGACAAAAAGAAGTTCTTTCAATATATATAAAACTAAATAATCAAAACAGGCATAAAATGATTCCTATACCTGTATGTGAAATTCCGAAAGATTTACTAAATTAATCTACTTCAGGTGCTAAACGAAGTACTATCCCGTCAATAGATTCATCAATTTGAATTTGACATCCTAATCTTGAATTAGGTTTAACAAAAAATGCTTGATCTAACATATCTAATTCAGCATCAGATTGCTCATGTAAATTAGTATCCGATTCCAAATAACACTGACAAGTTGCGCACATGGCCATCCCTCCACATTCTCCTTTAACAGGTAAATCATAGGACTTACAAAGCTCCATGATGTTTAAATTCATATCTGTTGGTGCATCCAAAACATGTTCTACACCTTCTCTATCAATGATAGTAACTTTAATATCTTGTGCCATAAAAAAAGACTGTGTACAAATATACACAGTCTTTTCAATATTATATTTTAATTAAATTAAAAATGCCACAAGTCATGCTCGAAATTTCTTAATTCCTCAGTGATACGTTGTGATTCATAAAGAGCTTCAATACCAGATTTATATGAATCTAAGGATCTGTCATAAATATTACTTTGTTTGTACACAGTACTATTAAACATCCTTTTTTGAAACAAATCATCAAAACTCATCCAATTTGCATCATTTTTTGGATTGTAAACATTGTAATTTACAAAATAAAATCTACAATGAGGAAAATACAACCAAAAAAGCTCTTTTTTACCTTTAACAAGAGTCAGGTCTCCTTTAGCATCGATTTCACCATCATATACAACTGGGCATATACCTAATATTCTAACATCAAATTGAGAACGTTCTTTATCAAAAAACCAATCTTCTTTTAGTCTATATTCAACAATGTCTTTAGATTTATACCAAAACAATAAAGGGTCTTCAGGTATAGTTGTTGGTATACCACTGACAGGATCAATCCTTGTTAATGGTTCACCAGTTATAGGATCTGTTTTTACCATAGGTACACCATTAGCATCAAGTCTATCTTTCTTAATTGCCATTAAAAATTGAGCTTTTTCCTTGAAAATAGAATCGGTATCATAATTTTTACCAGCAGCAGGAAATACAGGGTATTTGAACAAATCACCATCAAAAGTACCTAAAGCATTAGGATTTTCAGGTTCGTACATGATGATATCTCCTTTTAAAACATGATGTCTAATTACTGTCCAAAGGGACCATCGGTTCGTGTTTCTCACCCAACCAGCAGGACCATCAGAAATTTCATCCATAGGAAAATAAAGTGGATGATTTATTTTCTCTCTTAAATCAATATACCTCCATACTCTTTTTTGAAACATAACATCTGCCTCTCTGACAAATTCATAAGGAACTAAACGTTTAGTAGGAATATGTTCTTGGATGTAAATACCATCAACTATACCATCTACAGGTATATTCAGAGGTCCACCATCAACACTTTGAGCGCTTATTCCAAAAGATAAAACTAAAGAAAGTAAGCAAAAAACTATCTTTTTCATTATATAATAATTTTAATTTAAAGTAACGGAACAAGCACCATATTGAGCAGGTGATTTTCCATCTGTGTATTGAACAATAAAAGTTACAACATCACCAGGCTTTGCTTGCGCCAATAAGGCAGAAGCAGCAGCATCAATAAGATCTCCTTGTCCTTTAACCTGACGACCTTTGAAATCCATTTTCCAATTTAACACTTTAAAGTTTATACCCGTCAAATCAACTGAAGGTGGAAATTTAGCAGATAAACCTTTAGCAGATTTTGGTGCAGACTCACCAGTTCCTTTTCCAGCAAAGTAAATCGCTGCAGGAGGTAATGGCTTCACTTTGAAAGTAAATTTACCTAAAGAAACTGTTTTGTCATTTACTGAACTTTTACCAGAAATGCTAATATCAACTGTTTTAGGACCATTAGAAGGAGAAGCAATCCAAATATTTCCTGATTTAATTAAACTCAATCCTGGTCCAGCATTTAAAATTGTCTGATCATAACCAGATGCTACACCAACAACTTTATTAGCATAACCCCTATAAAGAACTTGCATATCAGGTAAGGAAACTGTACCCTCAGGTTTCATAATTTTAATTGTATGTTCCCAGTTCTCCGTTTTCTTAGAACCATCTTTTTTAGCAATTGATACTGTACCTGTTAGTTTCATCTCACCAGATCCACTTACATTTGCAACAACAGTAGCAGCACCATCCTTCGTTTCTTTTACCTTCCCTCCAGAAACTGTAACTTCAGGTTGTTTATCAGAATCAAATGCAGCCATTAACACTTTCAATTCAACTTCATCACCGCTATTAGCGATAAGCGGACCTGTAGCCAAAGACATTACTTTATTAAAAGAATAATCACCACCACCTACTCTAGATCTAATCAAAGCTATTGCATCTGCACGAGCTGTTAAAATTTCTTTTTGAAGTGCTGACAAAGAAGCTAAACCAGCAACCTGAGGATTGTGATCCCAAGTTTTACCTACCCAATGTACTCCTGGCTCCTCATGAACTTCGTATTTTTCATTTTTACAAAGTGCCATGTATATTTTTTTGATTTCATCATATTCATCTGTAGGTAATTTTCCTGTTTTAAACATGGCATCAACTTTCTTACCTAAATCTTCAACATCTTTGAATTCAAGAATATCTTTACATTTTACAGAATAAGGCTTTTCAGAAGTGGAAGCACTTTTAACAACAAGATCTGTCAGATCGTTTCTAAATTTATTATATTTCTCCCACAATTCTTTACCCTTCTTTTGTGGATCTTTAACGCTTTCACTAATCCCCATGACAAACATTGGTTCATCATACTTATCCATACCTTGACAATGTGCGAGATTCATTCTAATTGGTTTACAAGGAGTCTTAGCTTTTTCATAAGGCCTGGTTATCAAACCCTCATGCTCAGTGACACCAGGGGCATTCTTTCCTTCTTTAGTAACTAACTCTTGACAAGCTGTCATTATTTCAAGCTTACAACCATCTAAGAAAGCAATCATATCAGCTGACATGGTCTCAATTTTATCAACTTCTTTCATGAATGCTTTAGCTTTGTCTCTCACTTGAGGACTCTCACCCGCTTTTGCAACTTCTTCTAATTGACCTTTCTTTTCTTCTCCCCTTGCAAATTCATTTTCATTTGCAACTTGAATATTTTCTTCGATTGCTACGAAAGCCTCTAATACTGCCTTAGATACGTTCAATGCTAAAAGAGCTGTCAATACTAGGTACATCATACCTACCATCTTTTGCCTTGGAGATTCATTACCACCACCCATGATTCAATATTTTTAAAAGTTATTGTAAATATTAATCTCTAGTAATAGTCATTGCCTTAAGCATATTTCCATACACTTGATTTAAATCACTTAAGTTGCGCGTAAGCGTTGCCATATTCTCTTTGTAAAGTCTTGTATCTTCAACAGAATCAGAAAGGTTCTTCATCATTTCAGTAACTTGACCCTGGAACTTTTCAGTAGTTTCTAAATGTGCAGACGAACCCTTCAATTGCAACTCATACACATTATTTAATGCTGCTAAATTCCTAGATACTTTTTGCATCTGTTCACCAAATGATTCGCCTTCCTCTGAAGAAGAAGTTAGACCAGTAAGAGTTAAAGAGGCTCTTTCATAAGCATCAGATAACGTTGAAATCTTGTCAGATGCGGTTTGCAAACTAGAAACGTAATTATCAGTAGCAGCAACTGCTGATGAAATACCTTGTAAAGAGGAAGCATTTTCTCCTAAAGAACGCATTCCTGAAGCTAAACTTTCAAGCAATTCTGAATCTATTTTTGCTTCTTCCAACATTTTATCTAAATGTTGAGTGATACTACCTTCTGAGTTAGTATTTATTAAAGACTCTTCATGAGATTCCTCTTCATGAGCATGATCTTCTTCACCATGACCAATATCATGTACTTGAGCAAGTTCTGGATATACTAAATCCCAATGATATTCGTGTGGTAATGGTTCAAAAGAGGACATAACGAAAATAGCAACCTCAACCAATAAACCAGTTACAAGCATGATAGAAGCTCCTGGCCAGTGCATGATCTTAAATAGAGCACCTAAAACCACTACTGCCGCACCATATCCGTAGAAATATTTCATAAACATTTTCCACTTGTGACTACCTGGGACCATTCCAAAAATCTTCATAACTATCTATTTTTAAAATTTAACAAATTTATAAACTACAGGGATTTTTTATTTTAATTCAATCTCATTGATTAACTCTTCGCTTCCTTCATTAGCGATATCATCACCACCTCTACCCATGTGAGTAACAACGTTTCTAAAACCTATATAAGATTTAGCTGTATCTTGATATTCGTACGTTCTAGTTGAAGTCATACAGTAATAACCTATATCTTTCCAAGAACCACCTCGTATAACTTTTCTTTTGTAAGTGATTGCATCCCAATCTAAAGCATCATATCTGTAATCGGAATTGATATCATTAGAGAATTCGTAAACTGATTCATCAAATGCAGTCTCACACCATTCAGAAACGTTTCCAGCCATACAATATAAACCGAAACCATTTGGTTGATAAGAGAAAACCTTAACAGTATGGAAACCTCCATCTTCAGCATAACGTCCTCTCATAGGTTTAAAGTTCACCAAGAAACAACCATAAGCATTTCTAGTATAAGGACCACCCCAAGGGAATTGTGCGTTATCCAAATCACCTCTTGCAGCTCTCTCCCATTCAGTTTCTGTAGGTAATCTAAAATCGTTAATAAACAAATCTCCAGTTTCAACCAACCAAGAATTTAACAACCACGATCTCCAGTTAGAATAAGCTCTTGCTTGTTGCCATGTTACACCTACAACTGGATAATTATCATAAGAAGGGTGATGAAAATACATATTTGTCATTGGATCATGAAAAGCATAAGTAAAGTCTCTTACCCAACATAGTGTATCAGGATACACATTAATAACCTCTTCGATAATAAATCTTTGTCTGTTTACATGACCTCTAATCGCGTTGTTTTGGCCTTTTTTATTAGCACGACCTAAATCTAAGTCTTGACCTGAAGGCTCACCTGAAAACAATTTATTATTATGAGGTAACTTTCTATGATCATCGATCACTTTAACACCTTTACCATCTACACCATCAGGAATCAAATTTGGTCTACCTCCTCTTTTTGCAGCCTCTTTTAAATCCATCCACCAATATCTATACAATAATTTTCTAGTATCAATTTCTCTTTTTCTGTAAAACCTTTCAGCACTTGGGTAATACATATCAGCTAAAAGCGGTACAAATTCTTCTTGATTGTAATCAAACTTTTTATCCCAATTTAAAGTAAAGAAAGGAGTTAAGTTTCCGTTAGGATTAGACTCAGCTGTTGGTCTATATTTATCCTTCAATGAAGGATCAAAATCTACAAAACCCTCTCCACCTTCTTCATCAAAGTATCTTTCTTGATAATTGATAAAATCGCTAGAAGCTTCATCTTCCCATTTAGTGTATATTTTTTCCCTAGCAATTGAATCTTTTACATGTTCAACAAACTGACGGTATTCATTGTTGGTAACCTCAGTTTGATCCATATAAAAAGCCTGTACAGAAGCTGTTTTAGCTCTTGTTTGATGTAAAAATGGAACATCTTGATCATTCTCACCCATATTAAAAGCACCACCTTTAATATAAACCATCCCAAGTGGAACTTCAGGTTGATAAATTGGTCTATTCAGCACACCTGTTACGTGTCCAGTTCTTGTACTACAAGAGGCTATCAGAAGCCCTATGAAACCTAAGAGAAGTAATTTATTCATCATAATTAGTTTTTAAGTTTCGAATATCATTTAACATTAACTACAGGATCAATTGTATTTAGTGATATAACGAAATTTTCTTAAAATGGTTACAAAAGTGATAATTTATTTTTTAATTTACAACCACCTTGGGTGTTTAGTTCTTTCCAATGGTGGGTCTGGTATTACATATCTGTATCTAGCAACAAGTTCGTGAGTCCCATTCGATACAGGGCTCAAACCATTAATAGTTAAATCATATGAATATCCCAATGTAAAGTTTTTGATAGGATAAAACCCTGCTAATAAAGCAACTGACTCAAAAGTTCTGTATGTAATTCCAGCGTAAAATAAATTCAAATGATAATATTTAAAATTTAAATCAGCGGAAGTTTTAATCAATTCTGATCTAACAATAGTTTGTAATTCCAAATCTTTATTAGTTCCAATTAAATTTCTAAAACGATGACCAGCTATAAAGAAATAATGTCTCACAAAGTGCATGTTTAAATCTCTAATAAGTGGTGTATTAAGATAAGATGAAGAAACCCCGAAGTAATAACCTTTAAAGCTTTTCCATGCCAAACCAAAATTAGCATAAATATTTGAACCTGAACCGCTTTTAGGTAAAGAAGGGTCATTTATATTACCTGATGGAGTAATCCAATTTGGATCAAGCGATAAATTAACATATCCTAACCCTATTCCTAAATTTAAAATTCCAGCTTCTTTTATTTGAAACGGAGCGCCGAAATTAAATAGTAAGTTATTTTGACGGAAATTACCAATGACATCATTCATGAATGTCAACCCATAATTGCCATAAAAAACTTTATTTAAGTTAGCATCGATATTAAAAAAAGTTGTATTTGGAGCCCCTACAACTTTATCCCATTGATTTCTATAAATTAAAGTAGCACTAATTCCGTCGTCAATTCCAGTAGCAGCAGGATTGTAATTTAGTTTATTAAACATAAAGTTGGTAACAAGAGGTTCTTGCTGACCGAATAAGGTAAAAGATAAACTTAAACTAAAAATATATAGATAAATTTTACTCATTCAATACCAACTATATACATTTATTAATTAGAATTTATTTAAAAATATAAAGAGCTAAATTAGTCAAATATTTTGATTTTTTAAAATAAGCTCTCCGTTTTCAACAATTTGATGTGAAAATTATTTTAATTTTTGGTATGTTTTCCACCAAAGATCTGGTAATTCATTTTTAAGTGCTAGGTCATAATCTTCAAGATTGCAAGGCACTAAATGATGTCTTTTATACTTAGATTGAACAGTTGATGGATGAGGTACTTCTAACCACCATCTTTCAGATTTATTGCTTTTATAAAATACAACCTCATCAAATGAATCAAGATGAACATTAAATTTAGTGTATTCTGTTTTAGCACAAACGGGAAAGTCTCCTTTACGATCATTAACACCATCAATGAAATACCATAAAATTTGAGCAATTAAATGATCATTATTTTTAGTGACATTAAATGGGAAATAATTTAACAAAGCAAATGAAGTAAGTTTATCACTAATCCCTGCATAACGAGCTATTTGACAAATTTGTTCAGCATAAAACCCATTCGGATTTTCATTTGTATTCGAAAAATCAGAGGATCTTATTGATGTTAAATCAATATTTAAAAAGTCACAATTACGAATTAAAGGTTCAGCTTTCTTAAAATTACTATTGAATTCACCTAATCGAAGAGCATCAAAATACAATTTTTCAAAAAGGTCAATTTCTGAAATTTTTAAAAAAGGAGCTTGTAAACCTATCACACTATAATTAAAAAGATTACAAGGTTCACTCGTTAATAGTTTACCTAAAAATGCGTTATTTGCTATCTTTCCATCTGTATTTCCAAAATCAAACTTATAGTCAATGGTTACAAAATTTACGATTTGCTCCAAATCAGAATATCCTAGATAAGTAGGATAAATCAAATCTTGAGAACCACCAATCATTACCGGAATAACATCATTTTTTATCAACTCAGATGTAATGTTTCTTATACCAAAATAGGTGTCTTCTACAGTTTCTCCAAGAATAAAATCTCCAAGATCATATATCTTTTTATTCCAATTTAAACCGTGATACAAATTGTATAAATAAGATCTGAAAGAAGTTGATTGAATGTCTTTCGAGCTATTGCTGTTTCTAAATTCAGCACAATAAAATATTGCTATTGAATTTTTTTCAATTTCGGGAAAAACACCATTTAAATGAGTCTCTATAGTATTACCAATTGATTCTTTGTTATAATAAAAGTCATCAACAGATTTGAAATAAAAAGAAATATCTTTCATTTGAAAAAATGTTATTTTTTAGTAGATTTTCTGAATGATTTTTTAGGCTGTCCTTTTTGTTCTTCAATTAACTTCAAACAATCAGCTAATTCGATTGATTCCCAATCAGTTCCTTTAGGGATTTTATAATTGTCTTTTCCTAATTTTATATAGGCTCCCCATCGACCATTTAATATTTGAATATCGGCATTATCAACGAAAGTTTTCAAAATTTTATTTTGGTCATCTAATCTTTTCTGTTCAATTAATTCTATTGCTCTTTCTAGTGTAATCGTCATTGGATCATCTTCCTTCTTAATAGAAACAAATGCTTTCCCATGTTGGATGTATGGACCAAAACGACCTACGTTTGCTTTAACTACTAAATCTTCAAACTCGCCTAATGTTCTGGGTAATTTAAATAAATCTAAAGCCTGATCTAAAGTAATTGAATTTATAGATTGATCAGCTCTAAGTGAGGCAAAAGCAGGTTTTTCTCCATCTTCCTTTTCATCACCAATTTGTACCATTGGTCCAAAACGCCCAATACGTACAATAATTCTTTTTCCGTTTTCAGGATGATGTCCTAACTCTCTCTCCCCTGTCGCACGATCAGAATGCTCTAACGTATTTGTAACATTTTCATGAAATGGATTGTAAAAATCATGCATCATAGATGTCCATTGAATTTTACCATGAGCAATTTCGTCGAATTGAGATTCTACATTGGCAGTAAAATTATAATCCATAATACGCTCAAAATGAGCGCATAAAAAATCCGTCACAACAATTCCTATATCAGTTGGAAATAATTTATTTTTTTCCTTCCCTGTGATTTCAGATTTTACTTCACTTGAAATAATACCCGATTTTAACTCCAATACTTTATATTCCCTTGATTCGCCCTCACGTTCTTTTTTCTCAACATATCCTCTTTTTTGAATCGTGGATATTGTAGGAGCATAGGTAGAAGGTCTTCCTATTCCTAACTCTTCTAATTTTTTAACTAAAGAAGCTTCAACGTATCTAGGAGCAGGTCTTGAGAATCGTTCTGTTGCTTTAATGTTGTCATATTTCAACGACTCGCCCACAGTAACAGCGGGGAGTAAAACATCTTCTCCCTCATTCTCATCATCTTCCTCTTCTAATTTAGCAGCAAGATACACTTTTAAGAATCCATCAAACTTAATTACTTCGCCTTTAGCTTGAAAAATTTCTGGAAGAGTTTCATTCCCGATTTTAATAGTTGTTCTCTCCAATTTCGCATGGCTCATTTGAGAAGCAATCGATCGCTTCCAAATAAGGTCATATAGCTTTACCTCATCAGATTCACCATTAATATAATGTAAAGAAAAATCAGTGGGACGAATGGCTTCGTGTGCTTCTTGAGCTCCTGCACTTTTAGTTTTATATCTTGTAGGATTGGAATATTCGGCACCCCAATTTTTAGTGATTTCATTTTTTGAAGCATCTATAGCAGCTTGAGAAAAATTCACGGAATCTGTTCTCATGTATGTGATTTTACCTGATTCATACAACTTCTGAGCTACAGACATAGTTCTAGAAACAGAAAAACCTAATTTCAAACTTGCCTCTTGTTGTAAGGTTGAAGTAGTAAAAGGTGCTGCTGGTGATTTTTGTGCTGGTTTAGTTTGTACATCCAGAACTTGAAAATCGGCCGAAGTACATTTTTCTAAAAACTCATTAGTTTCTTCAACTGTACCAAAATGTTTGACAACTTCCGCTTTGATTTTATCTTTAGACTTCAAGAAATTTGCTTGGACTTTGAAATAAGACTCAGAATTAAACTTATTAATTTCTTTTTCTCTCTCAACTATTAATCTTACTGCAACCGATTGAACCCTCCCCGCAGATAAACTTGGTCTGACTTTTTTCCATAATACTGGTGAAAGTTCAAATCCAACCAATCTATCGAGTACTCTTCTTGCTTGTTGTGCGTTCACTAAATCTGTATCAATCGTTCTTGGATTTTCAATAGCCTTTAAAATTGCCGGCTTTGTTATTTCATTAAACGTAATTCTTTTCGTTTCCTTTTTTTGTAAGGCCAAAGTCTCATATAAATGCCAAGATATAGCTTCCCCCTCACGGTCCTCATCGGTAGCAAGCCATACAACCTCCGATTCTTTTGCTAGTTTTTTCAATTCAGAAACGATGGCTTTCTTATCTGCAGAGACTTCGTAAGCTGGTTTAAAATCATTTTCTAAATCAATTGCTAACCCCTTTGATGCTAAATCTCTAACATGTCCAAAACTGGATTTTACAACAAAATCTTTCCCTAAATACCCTTCTATCGTTTTTGCTTTAGCAGGAGACTCAACAATTACTAAATTTTTAGCCATTTTATACTTTCTAGTTGAATTAGTGTGGTGCAAATTAAGTTTAATTAAATTCAAAAAACAAACTCCTATTTGAAAAAGGCCAAAAAGTAAATAATAAAATATGCTCTATAAAATGTTAATTATTTAAAAAGATATACCCCTGACATTTTGACATAGGTTGAAAATATGTTACTTTTGACACTTAAAAAAATAAAGAATGAACCATTTAGATTTAGGAAATAATAAGGTGATAGACGAAACAAAACAAGGTGAAGCCACAATGGTTCATGGAGAGAACAATAATGGTAAAAAATTATATCTTGAGAGTTATGGTTGCGCCATGAATTTTTCTGATAGTGAAGTTGTAGCATCAATCTTATCCAAAGAAGGCTTTACAACAACTCGTGATGAATCTGAAGCAGATGTTATTTTATTAAACACTTGTTCCATTCGTGAAAACGCTGAACAAAAAGTACGTGTTCGATTAAGCGATTTTAAAACAAGAAAGAAAAAACAACCGGGATTAATCGTAGGAGTACTTGGTTGTATGGCGGAACGATTAAAACAAAATTTATTAGAAGAAGAAAAATTAGTTGATATTGTTGCAGGTCCAGACGCGTACCGTGATTTACCTAATTTAATCACCGAAGTTGAGAGCGGTCAAAAAGCAGTTAATGTATTATTATCTCGTGAAGAAACTTATGCAGATATAAGTCCGATTCGATTAGACGAATCAGGAGTTAATGCTTTTGTAAGTATTACACGTGGTTGTGATAATATGTGTTCATTCTGTGTTGTGCCTTTTACACGCGGAAGAGAACGTTCAAGAGATCCACAAACTATAGTTGATGAATGTACAGATTTATTTGAAAGAGGATATAGAGAAGTTACATTACTGGGACAAAACGTAGATAGTTATCGTTGGAATATGTCAAGCAAAGGTGAAATCAAAGATGAAACAAAACCAACTACTAACTTTGCTCAGTTATTAGAAATGGTTGCGTTAATAAATCCGTTATTACGCATTCGTTTTTCTACCTCACATCCAAAAGATATGACAGATGACGTTTTACATATTATGGCGAAATATCCAAATATTGCAAAACAGATTCACTTACCAGTTCAATCTGGAAATAACGACATGTTATATAGAATGAACAGAGGATATACAAGAGAATGGTATTTAGATAGAATAGATGCGATCAAACGTATTTTGCCTGGTTGTGCTATTACAACTGATATTATCGCAGGATTTTGTGGTGAAACAGAGGAAGAACACAAGGATACTATTTCTTTGATGAAATCAGTTGAATATGATTTCGCCTATATGTACATGTACTCAGAAAGACCGAAAACACTTGCAGAAAGAAAATTCAAAGATGATATTCCAGAAGAAGTAAAAAGAGAACGATTAACAGAAATCATTAATTTACAACAAGAACACTCTTTAAAAGCACATAAAAAATTAATCGGAACCGTTCAAGATGTATTAATAGAAGGATTATCAAGAAGATCAGATCAAGATCAAATGGGAAGAAATTCTGGAAATGTGAAAGTTGTTTTCCCTAAAACACATATTCAAATAGGTAATTACGTAAAAGTTAAAATCACAGATTGTACTTCAGCAACTTTGCTTGGAGAAGCTATACTATCATGAATTTACAACAAATAAAACAACGATTTGGAATCATCGGGAATTCACCGATGTTAAATAGAGCGTTAGAAATTGCAGCACAAGTTGCTCCAACGGATATTTCGATTCTTGTTACTGGAGAAAGTGGTACAGGTAAAGAGATTATTCCTCAAGTAATCCATCAACTAAGTTCAAGGAAACACGGCGAATACATTGCAGTAAACTGTGGAGCTATACCTGAAGGAACTATAGATAGTGAATTATTTGGACATGAAAAAGGAGCTTTTACTGGAGCAAGTGGCAGCAGACAAGGGTATTTTGAAGTAGCAGATGGTGGAACTTTGTTTTTAGATGAAGTAGCTGAATTACCGATGCAAACACAAGTCCGTTTATTACGTGTACTCGAAACCGGAGAATTTATACGAGTAGGATCTTCAAAAGTTATTAAAACGAATGTTAGAGTTGTCGCTGCGACAAATGAAAACATGCAAAAAGCAATTGCATCAGGAAAATTTAGAGAGGATTTATTATACCGTTTAAGTACAGTTCCGATTTCTTTACCGCCACTAAGACAACGCCAAGAAGATATCCATTTGTTATTCAGAAAATTTGCTAATGATTTTGCTGAAAAATATAGAATGCCAGCTATTCGTCTAACAGAAGATGCTATACAACTTATTGAAAACTATCGTTGGTCTGGTAATATACGTCAATTAAAAAATTTAGTTGAACAAATTTCAGTAATAGAGAATAAAAGAGAAATTGATAGCTTTACACTACAACCTTATTTACCAATACAGGATGAAAGTATTTTTCCTACAGTAGTAAAATCAGAAGAATCCATTTCAGAAAGAGATTTGATGTACAAGTTTTTGTTTGACATGAAAAGTGATTTGAATGATTTGAAAAAATTACTACATGAAATAATAAATCAACAAGGTTCGAACTTTCATTTAAATAAGGATCAAGAAGAAGTGATAAGTAGAATGTACAATGATATTATTCCTGTTAAAGACACAAATCATTTATTACAATACAATACAGATATAACAAGCTCTCCTACTGTATTAGGAAATACGACAATAGAACCTGTTCAAGATTTTCATGATCATGTTGAGATAGAAGAATCATTATCTTTAGAGGACCGTGAAAAAGACTTGATAAAAAAAGCGTTAGAAAAACATAGAGGAAAACGAAGAAATGCAGCTGAGGAATTAGGGATATCAGAACGAACGTTGTACAGAAAAATAAAAGAATATAATATTCAAGCATGAAGTATGTTATTTCAATAGGAATATTTTTAATGTTGACAAGCTGTTGGCCAACCAGCGTTTCATTCAATGACACGGGCTCGATCCCACCTGAATGGAAACAATTTTCATTATCAAATTTAGAAAATAATGCCCCTAACTCTCCTATCAACTTCTCTGGATTTTTATCCGATAAAATAAGAGACGGAATTCAAAATAATACACGTTTAAAACTTTCCAACTCTCCTAATTCAGGTGAAGTACGCTTGGAAGGTATAATTACAAATTATACTATTTCGCCTATAGCTATTCAAGCAGGGGATAATGTTTCAAAAAATAGATTAACTGTTACTTGTAATATGAAAATTACAATAATGAGCCCAAAGGAACAAGAGATGACTTTGAGTAGCACACGATTTGCAGATTACCCTACTGACAATAATTTTTCAGTTGTTGAAAATGAACTGAACGAACAAATTTCACAGCAAATCGTACAAGACGTTATAAATAAGATTTTATCTAATTGGTAATATGTTTCAACAGACAATAAACGAAAAAATTAATAATATCCATCTTTTAGTACAAGATGACTTATTATTATTTTCTGATTTGAAAAAAAAGTACCCATTTTCTGAGATATTTCAATTAATATATTTACAATTAGTTAAAAAATATGATCCCATCTCATTTGAAGAAGAATTAAGTAAAGTAGCTTATAAGATAAGAGATAGGCATAAAATGATTGAACTACTAAACGAAAAGACATCTATAAAAAACAAAGAAGACATAATAATTGAAAAACCAAGCGAAAATCTAGAAACAATTGAGGAAAAAACAATTCAAGAAGAGCCAGATATTACTAAAGAAAAAGTTTCTACTAATGACCAAATAAATTTAAAAAATGATAATGATATAGACACCGAAAATCTAAACACTCAAATTGCGGCAGAGGCATTATCATCAATCTTTTCAAAAGATTTCGAACCTACTATTCAATTTCAAATAGATGATGAAAAACACGATATAGAGGAGTCATTTACTACTTTAAATAATCAAGCTTTAATTGAAAAATCAATTCAAGTGCAATCACAAAAAAGTTTTACAAATTGGTTGAAATCAGGTAAAAAAGAAATTAAACAAGATAAAAACCAAATTATTGATACAATTATTTCTACAAACCCAACAATCTCCAGACCAAAAAAAGAATTTTATAGTCCAAGTAAACAAGCAATTAAAAGTGTAGACGATGAAAAACTAGTTTACACCGAAACATTAGCAAAAATTTTAGAGATGCAAGGTAATTTTTCAAAAGCAATTTCAGCTTATGAACAATTAAGTTTGACAATTCCAGAAAAAAAGACTTTCTTTGTAAAAAAAATTAAAGTTTTAAACGAAAAATTAAATTCAAAATAAAATGGTAGGTTTATTAACTTTCTTAATTATTGTAGCAAGTATCTTATTGATTATTGTTGTATTTATTCAAAACCCAAAAGGAGGAGGTTTGTCAACTGATTTTGGTGCGGCAACCCAAATTGGTGGTGTTCAAAAAACAAATGATATTATTGATAAAACTACATGGGGATTAGCAATAGTAATTGTAGTAATCAGTGTGATTTTAACAATCAAATCTACCCCTGAAAAAGTACAAGTTCAACAACCGACTGAACAAACTCAACAAGGAGGTACCCAATAAATAAAACTACTTTTAAAGAAAATGCCAGTATGTCACATACTGGCATTTTTTTTAACTTTTATTCAATTTTCAACTGAAAAAATGTCTTAAAAATTCCTTGGCATATTTTTAGCATATAACAAACTGAATTTTTAAAATTTAATATCTATGTCTATAGCATTTAAACCCTTAGCTGACCGCGTTTTAATTGAGCCGGCTGCAGCAGAAGAGAAAACAATTAGCGGAATCATTATTCCAGATTCAGCAAAAGAAAAACCATTGAAAGGAACAGTTATTGCCGTAGGAACAGGAAAAAAAGATGAACCTATGACTGTAAAAACTGGCAATTTAGTTATGTATGGTCAATATTCAGGGACTGAAATCAAAATTGATGGAAAATCATTTTTGATTATGAAAGAAGCTGATATTTATGGGGTAATTGAAGGTTAATTTTAAAAAAATAGAAAAATGGCAAAAGATATTCATTTCGAAGTAGAAGCGAGAGAAAAATTAAAAAAAGGAGTTGACACTCTAGCAAATGCAGTAAAAGTAACATTAGGACCTAAAGGTAGAAATGTTGTAATCGGTAAAAAATTTGGTGCACCTCACATTACAAAAGATGGTGTTACGGTTGCTAAAGAAATCGATTTAGCAGATCCTGTTGAAAATATGGGAGCACAAATGGTAAAAGAAGTTGCGTCAAAAACAGCTGATATTGCTGGTGATGGAACAACTACAGCTACTGTTTTAGCACAAGCTATCATAAGTTCAGGAATGAAAAGTGTTGCTTCTGGTGCAAATCCAATGGATTTAAAAAGAGGAATTGATAAAGCAGTTAGTTCTGTTGTAAAATCACTTAAAAGTTTCTCTAAAGAAGTAGGATCTGACAATGATAAAATTAAACAAATTGCCACTATTTCAGCTAATAATGATGAAACTATTGGTGCATTAATCGCTGAAGCAATGAAAGTTGTAGGTAATGATGGTGTTATCACTGTTGAAGAGGCAAAAGGAACGGAAACAGAAGTTAAAACAGTGGAAGGTATGCAATTTGACAGAGGATATTTATCTCCTTACTTTGTTACCAATGCTGAGAAAATGATCGTAGAGATGGATAATCCATATATTTTAATCTACGATAAAAAGATTTCTAATATGAAAGAATTACTTCCAGTATTGGAACCAGTAGTTCAATCAGGTAAGTCATTATTAATTATTGCTGAAGATTTAGACGGAGAAGCATTAGCGACTTTGGTTGTAAACAGAATTCGTGCATCTTTGAAAATTGCTGCTGTTAAAGCACCAGGATTTGGCGATAGAAGAAAAGCAATGTTGGAAGATATCGCTGTATTAACTGGAGGACAAGTGATTTCTGAAGAGAAAGGCTTAACTTTAGAAGGAGCGACTTTAGATATGTTAGGTACTGCTGAGAAAATCGAAATCGATAAAGACAACACAACCATCGTAAATGGCGCTGGAAATAAAGAAGATATAAGTGCACGAGTTACTCAAATCAAAGCTCAAATTGAATCCACTACTTCTGACTACGATAGAGAAAAATTACAAGAACGTCTAGCAAAATTAGCTGGAGGTGTAGCTGTGTTGTATGTAGGAGCTGCAACTGAAGTTGAAATGAAAGAGAAAAAAGACCGTGTTGATGATGCTTTAGCTGCAACAAGAGCTGCTGTAGAAGAAGGAATTGTGCCTGGTGGAGGTGTAGCCTTAATTCGTGCTAGTGAGTCTTTAGAAGCACTTAAAGGAGAAAACGAAGATGAAACTACAGGTATTGCTATCGTTAAAAGAGCTATTGAAGAGCCTTTACGTCAGATCGTAGCAAACGCTGGAGGTGAAGGTGCAGTAATCGTGCAAAAAGTACGCGAAGGAAAAGATGATTTCGGATATAACGCTAGAACTGAAGTTTTCCAAGATTTATATGCTGCTGGAGTAATTGACCCTACTAAAGTTACTCGTATCGCAATTGAGAATGCTGCTTCAATTGCTGCTATGTTGTTAACTACTGAATGTGTTATTACTGACCAACCAGAAGAAAACTTACCGCCAATGGGTGGAGGAATGCCAGGTGGAATGGGCGGAATGATGTAATTTACAGGAGTAAGGCAACTTACTCCTTTCCATCAACTCTTCCCTACTCGATAGGATAGACGCGATGTTTATATATAAAAAGAGGTTGCAAATGCAACCTCTTTTCTTTTTTAAAAATGAATTATTTATTCAACAAAAAAAACCGGCCCTAGAGCCGGTTCCTGTAATTGAAAAGTCGAAAATTAATATCTGTATTCGTCAGATTTGTACGGTCCTTCAACAGTTACACCAATATAATCAGCTTGATCTTGTGTTAAAACATCTAATTCAACACCAATTTTAGCTAAATGTAAACGAGCTACTTTTTCATCTAAATGCTTAGGTAAAACGTACACTTGGTTTTCATATTTATCAGCATGTAACCATAACTCTAATTGAGCTAACGTTTGGTTTGTAAATGAATTTGACATTACGAAAGAAGGGTGACCTGTAGCACAACCTAAGTTTACTAAACGTCCCTCAGCCAAAAGAATGATGTCTTTACCTTCGATTGTATATTTATCAACTTGTGGTTTGATTTCGTCTTTAGTATGTCCGTAATTTTGGTTTAACCAAGCAACATTGATTTCGTTATCAAAATGTCCAATGTTACAAACAATCGCTTTGTCTTTCATTTTTAAGAAATGCTCACCAACGATGATGTCTTTGTTACCAGTAGTAGTAACGATAATATCACCTAAATGAATTACATTGCTCAATTTTTTAACTTCAAATCCGTCCATAGCAGCTTGTAAAGCACAGATTGGATCGATTTCAGTAACGATAACTCTTGCACCAGCACCTTTCAACGAAGCAGCTGAACCTTTACCAACATCACCGTAACCACAAACAACAGCTACTTTACCAGACATCATAACGTCAGTTGCACGACGAATTGAGTCAACTAAAGATTCTTTACATCCGTATTTGTTATCAAATTTTGATTTAGTAACAGAGTCATTAATGTTGATAGCAGGAACTAATAAAGTACCTTTTTTCACTCTTTCGTGTAATCTGTGTACACCTGTAGTTGTTTCTTCAGATAAACCTTTGATTTCTCTAGCTAACTCAGGGTAACGATCGAACACCATGTTAGTTAAATCACCTCCATCATCCAAAATCATGTTTAATGGTTTACCGTCTTCGAATGCGAATAACGTCTGCTCGATACACCAGTCAAACTCTTCTTCATTCATTCCTTTCCATGCAAAAACAGGAATACCAGCAGCAGCAATTGCAGCAGCAGCATGATCTTGAGTCGAAAAAATGTTACAAGAAGACCAAGAAACTTGAGCTCCTAATTCAACCAATGTTTCGATTAAAACCGCAGTTTGAATTGTCATGTGAAGACACCCAGCGATTCTAGCACCTGCTAAAGGTTTAGTTGCACCATATTCTTCACGTAAAGCCATAAGACCTGGCATTTCAGCTTCTGCTAATTTGATTTCTTTTCTTCCCCAATCAGCTAAAGTAATGTCTTTAACTTTGAAAGATAATTTTTCAGTTGTGTTCACCATTATCTGTTTATTAATTATTACAAATTTACGAAAGAGAAAACTATTTAAAAATTTTTCTTCACTTATAGATTAACAAATTTTACATGTAAATGTTTTTGTATGTTGATAAAGAGTAGTGACTAGTTATTGGTGACTAGTTATTAGTGAGGTGAGAATAATATGAAATTAAAAAAGGGACCATGTTTCCAAAGTCCCTTCCAATATTTTAAAAAAGAAATTATAACTTTCCTAACTCTTCTTTTGCGATTGCAGAAATTACTTTACCATCCGCTTTACCGGCTAACTTACCTGAAAGTACACCCATAATTTTTCCAATTTCTTGAGGAGACTTAGCACCTGTAGAAGCGATTGTTGCCAATACTTCTTGACGAACTTCATCTTCCGACATCATTTTAGGTAAATATGACTCTAAAACTTGAGCTTGAAATAATTCTTCTTGAGCCAAATCCTCTCTGTTCTGTTCTTTGTATAAATTGTAAGTTTCCATGCGTTGTTTATGCAATTTCAATACAATTTTAATCCCAGCTTCATCAGAAATCTCTGCTCCAGAACCAGAAGTTGCTTCAAGTAATAATTTAGATTTTATATCTCTTAAAGCTGCCAACTTTTCTTTTTCTTTTGCAAGCATTGCTGCTTTGATATCAGCATTTATTAGTTCTGCGAAACTCATAATTAATCTACGTTATCGTGAAGAAATGAATTGTTACTTCTCAAATTATTATCACCGTTTCCAGATACACCAAAACGAGAATTATTGTTTTCTAAACTTGGTTTAGATTGGTCAAGATGAATATTTCTTCTGATATATGCAGGTTCTTTTTCCAATTCAGACAAACCATCCGCTTTTTTCAATTTTTGAGTATACTCTTGAATTCTTTGCATGCGTTCTGCATTCAATCTGATTTGCTCATCTTGAGAAGGCGCAACTTTTACTGTTCTAGAAGTTGCTTGCTCCAAGTTATAAACATCATCAGATTCTAATTGATGAACAATTTTTTCAGGTTCTCCAACAGGCTTAATCTCAGGCTGAACTTGTGTTGCGTTAGTATCAATTTCCCAAATTAATTCAGGATTATTAACTTCTTGAATTGATTCAACTCTTTTCGGCTCCACTACCACTTGTTTAACCTCAGGTTGAGTAAAATTAGCTGTTGACTGATTTGTAACAGTTGGTTCCGATTTTATATACGGTTCAACAACAGTGTTATTTACAGGGTTTTGAACCTGATTTTGTTCAGTAGGGTTTTGTAATGGTTGTGTAATTTCTTTCTTCGCTTCAGGTTCAAGAGGTAAAACCACTTTTTCAGGAGCTTTATCAACACCTGTTAAAGGAGAGGTCTTAAAACCCGTAGCAATTAATGTAACACATAACTTATCTCCTAAAGATGGATCGTAACCATGTCCCCAAATCACATCAGCAGTAGAACCTGCTTCGTCTTGAATGTAATCAGTAATTTGAGAAATTTCGTCCATCAATACTTCTTTATCACCGTATGTAATGTTTAAAAGCACGTATTTAGCACCAAAGATATTGTTATCATTTAATAAAGGTGAATTCATTGCCTCTTGCACACATCTAAGAGCTCTTTCTTCACCGTCTACAGCAGCAGATCCCATGATTGCAACTCCAGAATCTTTCATTACAGTGTACACGTCATTGAAATCAACGTTTACAGAACCAGTTACTGAGATTAATTCAGCAATTCCCTTAGCTGCAACAGTTAACACATCATCTGCCTTTGAGAAAGCGTTGTTAATCGTAAGATTACCCGTCATTTCACGTAACTTCTCATTGTTGATAACCAATAAGGTATCAACATTTTTTCTCATTTCTTCAAGACCTTCTTCAGCTTGTTGTCTTCTTTTACGACCTTCAAATCCGAAAGGAACTGTAACAATTCCTACTGTTAGAATTCCTAATTCGCGAGCAATACCAGCAATAACTGGTGCTGCACCAGTACCAGTACCACCACCCATCCCAGCAGTAACAAAAACCATTTTAGTTTGTTTCCCTAGTAAATCTGTAATTTCATCAATATTTTCAATTGCTGCATTTCTACCAACCTCAGGGATTGCTCCAGCGCCATTTCCTTCAGTCAAAGAAGTACCTAACTGAATTTTAAATGGTACAGCAGAAACATCTAAAGCTTGTTTATCCGTGTTACAGACTACAAAATCTACACCTTTGATTCCTAAGTTAAACATGTGGTTAACAGCGTTACTTCCACCGCCACCAACACCAATCACTTTAATAATTGATGAAATGTTTTTTGGTAAATCGAATTCCATTCCTAAATCTTTTGAACCGCTCATGTCTTTTTTCTATTTTGAATGTGTCAATTATTATTATTCTTCTTCTTTTAAAAAGTCTTCCGCTCTTTTCAAAATAGTTTGAAAGAAACTTCCTCTCTTAGCACCTTCAGTGCCTTGGTTTACTTTTTTCTCTTTTTTGGTTGACTTTTCTTCAGTTTTACCTTGTTCTGTTGATGAAGATAAAGATCTATTTTTTCTTTTCACTTCCTCAAACCCTTTCATCACCAAACCAATTCCTGTTGAATACATTGGGCTTGTTAAATTGTCAATAGTATTTGCACTTGACAAATGTTCTGTAGGATAACCAATACGAGTATCCATACCAGTCATGTATTCAAACAACTGAGTCAAATGCTTCAATTGAGCACCCCCACCAGTAACTACAATTCCACCTATTAATTTTTTATCGTAACCAGAGTTTTTGATTTCATAGTGAACATGATCAATGATTTCTTCCATTCTAGCTTGTATAATACTTGCAAGGTTTTTTAATGAAATTTCTTTTGGTTCTTTTCCACGAATACCTGGTATACAAACCACTTCATTATCCATTGTTTCACTTGCTAAAGCTGAACCATATTTTACCTTCAATGTCTCAGCATGACGCTTCATGATAGAACAACCTTCTTTGATATCATCAGTGATTACATTTCCGCCAAAAGGAATAACAGCAGTGTGTCTAATTATACCCTCATGGAAAATAGCGATATCCGTAGTACCACCACCTATATCAACCAAAACGATACCCATATCTTTTTCATCTTCAGAAAGCACCGCATCAGCAGATGCCAAAGGCTCAAGGATAGTATCAGCTACTTTTAAACCAGCTCTTTCTACACATCTATAAATATTCTTACCTGCAGAAACATGACCCGTAATTGTATGGAAATTTGCTTCTAAACGAACACCATACATACCAATTGGATCTTTAATCCCTTGTTCACTATCGACAATATATTCTTGAGGAAGTACATGAATAATTTCTTCACCTGGCTCCATAGCCAAACGATGCATATCCTCAATTAAATTATCAATATCTTTTTGAGAAATTTCTAATTCAGAGTTTGTTCTAGTCAACATTCCTCTATGTTGATAACTTTTAATATGCTGTCCAGCAATACCAACATAAACAACACGAATAACCAAGTCACCTTCAACTCTAGATTGTGCCTCTTCTACAGCTAGTCTGATTGAATCAACCGTTTTATCGATATTGGCCACAACTCCTCTAGAAACTCCAAGAGAATCACTTTTTCCCATGGATAAAATTTCAATTTTACCATGATCGTTCATTTTACCTACAAAACATGCAATTTTTGTAGTTCCAATATCTAATCCAACAACAATTTGACTCATAATTTTTCTTCTTCCGTTTTACTACAAACAACTTGATTTTCAAAGGATAGATTGATACAATTGTATGCATTCCAACCTTCGTATGGCAAACCTTCCTTGTAAAAGTCTGCTAATTTACGAAATTTTAGTTTAACTTCCTCATCTGAATAAGCACTTCCAAAAATTATTTTTTGCCCCCCTACCCTAGGTATAAGGATGTATTTTCCAGGTCTTTCCAAGTAAATTTGACCAATCTGATGATTAAAAAAATTGTTATTAACAATGTAATGTGAAAGCCTAAAAATATCGTCCAATTCATAATTTGGAATGTACTTTGGATTGGCGTTTAATTTACTGACTGTCATTGCGGATTTTTTATCTATAATATCGCCCGTAACTACCACAACTCGAGCAGTGTATAAATAAGAGGGGGAAATTGTATGTCCTAACTCATCTAAATAAAAACTTTGACCATTTTTATTGAAAATACGGGCAATAGGTCTTCTTATTTCCACATCAATATTCCAAGATTTGCCTAGGCCTCTGTATACACGAGCCTCTAAAACTTCGGTCATTTTCTCTATAAAACACTCTATTTTATTTATTTGCAGATCTTCCACTTTTTGACCTGAATAAATTAATCCTTTGCGAGTTAATCTCTGAAATAATTCTTTTTTAGTTAAAAATGCATTCTCACCCTTTACCAGTATATTAATTTCAGGATTTTGTAGTAACGACTTATTTTGATATTCATTAGCGAAATATAATATTGCACTAACTAGAGTAACAACCAAAATAGCTATTGATATTTTCATCCATTTCTTCATCCTATATTGGCTAAAAATTGTTGTTTTAATGGTTGAATTAAACGATCAATATCACCTGCACCAACTGTAAGAAACACACCTTTCGTTTCATTTTTTAATCTTTCCAAAACTTGGTTATGATTTAATAAAGAAACTTTAATCTTCGATATTTTTTTTCTCAAAACATCAGAAGTCACTCCCTCGATTGGTAATTCTCTTGCGGGATAAATAGGCATAATTAAAAGCTCATCAACTTTGCTTAATTCGATTGCGAATTCTTCCATGAAATCATTTGTTCTAGAAAACAGATGAGGTTGGAAAACAGCGGTAATTTTATGATTCGGATATAACAATCTTACAGATGAAATGAGAGAATGAATTTCAGTAGGGTGATGAGCATAATCATCAATGTAAACTAACTCATTATCTCTAACATGATACTCAAAACGTCTTTTAACGCCTGTAAAAGATTTTAAACCCTTTCTGATTTCAGATTCTGTTAAACCTAAGAAATCACACATAGCGACACATGCTAAAGCATTTTCAGCATTATGAATTCCTGGCAACCCAAGAAGTACATTATCCCAAACTTGACCCTTGAAAGTAACATTAAAAACTTGATAGCCATTTTCAAATCTCAAATTAGAGCCCGAAAAATCTGCCTCATCATCAATAGCATACGTTTTGATCATTGCATTTGATGTCAATTTCAACCCTTTTTTCAAAACCAACACCCCTTCTTTATCAATCAAATTGGCATATTGTTGAAATCCTTCCAGAAAATTTGCCTCATTACCATAGATGTCTAAATGATCTGGATCATTTGAAGTAATTACAGATGCAAAAGGAGAAAGTCTTAAAAAAGAACGGTCAAATTCATCAGCTTCAATTACAGTATAATCAGAAGTTAACGAAGGCAGATAATTTGTATTATAATTACTTGAAATCCCACCTAAAAAAGCATTACATTCGTGACCAGTATGTGTTAAAATATGTGCTAATAAAGTACTTGTGGTTGTTTTTCCATGTGTTCCAGCTACACACAATCCTTTAGAATTTTGTGTGATTACTCCTAAAACTTCAGAACGTTTCAAAATGGTATAACCTGCTTCTTTAAGCCAATTCCATTCTTGCATATCTTTCGGAATAGCAGGTGTAAGCACAACAAGTGTTTCACTTAATTCTCCCACTAATTCCTTTACACTTTCACCTAAATCCTCAAAATGAACTCCAATCCCTTCTTTGACCAAATTATCAGTTAATGGAGTTTGTGTTTTGTCATATCCATTTACCTCGAAGCCTTTACTCTTGAAATACCTAGCAAGTGCAGACATACCTATTCCTCCAATTCCGAGGAAATAAATCGATTTATAGGATGACAAATTAATATTCATTTTAAATAATGTTTTCTATTTCATTCACAATTCTTTCGGCAGCATTTGGAATACCCAAGCTCAAACAATTTGATGCTAATTGTGATGCTTTATCTTGACTTTGCAACAAGTCAATTGCTTCTTTAAACAAACTATTTTTGGCTTCAGAATCTTTCACTAATAATGCAGCTGATTTATTTACTAAAGCCAATGCATTTTTAGTTTGATGATCATCTGATACATTAGGTGATGGAACCAAAATTACAGGTTTACCGATCAACGTTAATTCAGAGACAGAAATGGCTCCTGCACGTGAGATAATTACATCCGCACAGGCGTAAGCTAAATCCATTTTGAAAATAAACTCGTTTAAATGAATTCCAGCTTTTTTAAATTCTTCTACTTTTTCTTTGTATTGTGGATAATAAAATTTACCACATTGCCATAACACTTGCACTTGGTTTTCTAGCACTAATGTTTTAGCATTCTCTATACTTTCATTCAATGTTCTAGCTCCTAAACTTCCTCCTATTACAAGAATTGTTTTTTTATTTGAATCTAAACCAAAAAAAGAAATTGCTTCTTCCCTTTTTCCATTGATTGAAACCATTTCATTTCTAACTGGATTACCTGTAAAAACCATTTTTTCTTTTGGGAAAAACTTCTCTAAACCATCATACGCAACACATATCTTTTTTACCACTTTAGATAAAATACGATTTGTCTTTCCTGGGAAGGAATTTTGTTCTTGTACCATTGTTGGAATTGAAGCAAAAGAAGCTATTCTTAATATTGGACCACTAGCATACCCTCCAACACCTATAACAACCTCTGGTTTAAAGCTTTTTAAAAGCAAATATGCTTTAATTAAACTGTAAAGTAACTTGAATGGTAAGATAAAATTTGAAAAAGCCAATCTACGTTGAAAACCAGTGATTGGCAACCCTACAATTTTATATCCAGCCTGAGGCACTTTTTCCATTTCCATTTTTCCTTTTGCTCCAACGAAAAGTATTTCAGCATCAGGGTATTTATTTTTAATTTCATTTGCAATCGCAATGGCAGGAAAGATATGTCCTCCTGTTCCTCCGCCCGAAATGACTACTCTATTTAAATTCTTTTGCATAATTAATTTCCTTCATCTAATGCAGCAGCATGTTTCTGCAAACGATACGCTATACTCTGAACAATTCCTAATGCTATACAAGTCATGATTAATGCAGACCCCCCCATTGCTAGCAAAGGCATATTTTGACCCGTAACAGGGAAAATACCCGTACAAACCATCATATTTACAACTGCTTGGGTTATCAATAAGATTCCAATGCCTATACAAACATATGTCTCAAATAACTTTTCAGAACGAAGTCCAATGCGAATAATCCTAAAAAACAAAATAGAATAAGTAAAAACTAGAAATATTGCAAAGCTAGATCCAAACTCTTCAACAAAACTAGAATAATAAAAATCCGCATAGGCTTCAGGAAGTACTTCTTTCATTTTACCATCACCTACTCCTTTTCCAAATACACCACCTTCATAGATTGCAAGCTTAGCATTTATGGATTGCATGTTAGCCACTAAATCAACTTCGCCACTTCCTTCTTCCATCTTATTAGTAATACGGTTCTTCCATGTTTCATATCGAGGTAATAAATTTAAATTTGGTAGTGAAAGATGAATTGTAACCACCAAAGCTGCCAAACCGACTCCTCCACCCATTACAATAAGCATTTTTGAAAATGGAAATCTTGCAACAAATAATAACAGAATACAAATTCCAAATAATAGTGCTGCCGTTGAAAAGTTATCTTTGAAAATCAAACCAGAGACTAAAATTATCGGCCAAAAAACCGGAATTGCTCCTTGTTTCCAAGAATTAAATTTTTCTTTTCTCTTTACTAAAAGTCTTGATAAGTATATCATCAGTCCGAGTTTAGCAAAGTCGGAAGATTGAAAAGTTAAACCTACAAATGGAATTTTAATCCATCGTCCAGCTCCATTTACTTGTTTTCCAAAGAAAAATGTAAAAACAAGCATTAAAATAGAAGCTATAAAAAGTAACCTAGCAAACTTAGAAAATAATGAAGGGTCTTTTTTATGAACCAAAAACATGGCAAATAAGCCGATCAAAACATATACTAGATGCTTAAATAAGTATTTAAAAGGAGTTCCCCCTTCAATCTTAACCAATATGGGAACAAAGCTATACACACTCACTAGTGAGAAGCCTAATAAAATTAAGGTTATAATCCAAATAACCTTATCCCCTTTGAGATATTGAAGATACTTATTCAATCTTGTTAAATATTATAATGCTCTAACACACGCTTTAAATTGATCTCCTCTATCCTCGTAGTTTTCGAATAAATCAAAACTTGCACAAGCTGGAGATAACAATACAGTTTCGTCTTTTTTAGCCAAACGATAGCCTAAACTCACAGCCTCCATTGCAGAACCAGCTTCAACAATCGTTTCTACGACACCTGTGAAAGTGTCAATGATTTTTTTATTTTCATTACCTAAACAAATGATTGCTTTTACTTTTTCTTTTACTAAATCAAGTAATTCAGAATAATCGTTTCCTTTATCAACACCACCAACTATCCAAACAGTTGGAGCGTCCATACTTTCAAGAGCAAACCAAGTAGAGTTAACGTTAGTAGCTTTAGAATCATTGATGAACGTGATTCCATGTACCTTCGCTACAAACTCTAAACGATGTTCAACGTTTACGAAATCAGAGAAACTATCTCTAACTACTTCCTTACGGATTTCAACTAATCTCGAAGCGATACCAGACGCAAGAGAATTTTGGGCATTGTGTTTACCCTTAAGGGCTAAATCATGAATTGACATAACTAACGGATCTTTTATGTTTATTATTAATTGATTTTCATTTAAATATGCACCTTTTTCAAGGACTTTTTTTAGAGAGAATGGCAGCATATTTATAGCCAAACTTCGTTTTTCTATTTCATTAACAACTAATTCATCATCAGCGTTATAAATAAAGTATTCATTTTCAGATTGATTTTGAATAATTCTAAACTTAGATTGAACATAGTTATCCATTTTATATTCATATCTATCCAAGTGATCTGGACTGATATTTAATAAAATAGAAATGTCAGCTTTGAAAGTAAACATTCCATCTAATTGGAAAGAACTTAATTCAAGTATATACCAATCAAAATCTTCTTCAGCTACTTGTTTAGCAAAACTTTTTCCTACATTACCAGCGAGACCAACGTTTAAGCCAGCTTTTTTAAAGGTGTGGTAGGTTAACATTGTTGTAGTTGTTTTACCATTACTCCCGGTAATACAAACTGTTTTTGCTTTATTGTAATAACCTGCAAATTCAATTTCTGAAATCACAGGAATATTGTTTGCATGAAAATGCTGTATTGTCTTAACTTTATCAGGAATGCCAGGTGATTTCACTACTAAATCAGCATTAAAAATTTCTTCTTCCGTATGCTTACCTTCTTCCCAACGAATTTCGTACTTAACCAATTCTGATTTATATTCCTCAGAAATAGTTCCTAAATCAGAGACAAATACATCCCATCCTTGTTTTTTACTAAGGATAGCCGTACCAACTCCACTTTCACCAGCACCTAAAACAATCAATCTTTTCCCTGCCCCTTCCATGTTATCTTACTTTTAGTGTAACAATTGTAATTACTGCCAACAACACTGCTACAATCCAAAATCTAGAAACGATTTTTGCTTCGTGAATTCCTTTTTTCTGATAATGGTGGTGTAAAGGAGCCATTAAAAATATACGTCTTCCTTCACCAAATTTTTTCTTTGTGAATTTGAAATATCCAACTTGAATCATCACAGATAAATTTTCAATTAAGAAAACCCCACATAAAACGGGAATTAATAATTCCTTTCTTACTGAAATAGCAAAAACAGCGATAATACCACCTAATGCTAAACTTCCAGTATCACCCATAAAAACTTGAGCGGGGAAAGAGTTATACCATAAAAACCCTATGCATGCACCAACAAAAGCGGCTATAAAAATCACTAGTTCCTCAGCGTAAGGGATATACATCACATCAAGATAATCTGCGAAACGTATATTAGAACTTACATAAGCAAATACAGCTAATGCTAGACCTATAATTGCTGATGTTCCAGTTGCTAAACCATCTAAACCATCCGTGATATTTGCTCCATTTGATACTGCAATTACAATAAAAATAACAACAGGAATGAAGATAATCCAACCATACGACTTGGTAAAATCATTTACTAACCAATTGTAATTAAACTCATTTCCTTTAACAAAAGGAATTGTTGTGGTCATGTCTCTCGTTTCAATCCAAATATTATTACTATCCTTTGCGAATGCTGCATGGTGACTAGTAACCACTCTTTCATCTTGAGTTAAAACATGATTTTTAGGTACTAACTTATGAACCTTGACATCATTATTGAAATATAAAATACACCCCACAATTAAACCCACTCCAATTTGACCTACAACTTTGAACTTACCAGCTAAACCCTCTTTATTTTTCTTGAATACTTTGATGTAATCATCTAAAAATCCAATCAAACCTAACCATACCGTTGCAATCAACATCGTAATAACATACACGTTATGCAATTTTGCGAATAATAGTGTAGGAATTAAAATCGCACTCAAAATGATAATACCACCCATCGTAGGAGTACCTGACTTTTCAATCTGTCCAGCTAAACCTAAATCACGAACTGTTTCACCGATTTGTTGTTTACGTAAAAGATTAATTAATCGTTTACCAAAAACAATAGAAATAACCAATGAAGTAATTAAAGCCAATGCTGCTCTAAATGATATAAAGTGAAATAATCCTGCTCCAGGAAAATTCATTTTATCTAAATATGAAAACAAATAGTAAAACATTATTTATCAAGTTTTTCAAAAAGATTAGTAACTATTTTTAAATCATCAAAAGGATGTTTAATTCCTTTGATTTCTTGGTAATTTTCGTGACCTTTTCCTGCGATTAAAATGATATCTCCTGGTTGAGCCATAATACACGCCGTCTTAATAGCCTGTTCTCTATCAGTAATAGAAATAGTTTTATTAAAAAAATGACCTTCAACCCCTTCCATCATTTCATTTATAATTTGCTCTGGTTCTTCTGAACGAGGATTGTCAGACGTAATGATTACTTTATCACTCAACTCGCATGCAACAGCAGCCATTTTAGGTCTTTTTGCCTTGTCTCTATCTCCACCACACCCAACAACAGTCAGTACACATTCATTTTTAGTTCGGATAGAAGAAATCGTTTGAAGGACATTTTCTAACGCATCTGGCGTATGTGCATAATCTACGATTGCAGTGATTCCGCTGGTACTTCTAATTTGTTGAAATCTTCCAACTACTGATTCAAGATTACTCAATACAGTAAGTATTTCAATTTTATCTTGTCCTAATAAAATACCAACACCATAAATCGCTAATAAATTATATGCATTAAAGGCCCCTATCAATTTCGTCCACAACTCATTACCATCCACATTTAAAACCAATCCACTAAATTGATTTTCAATAATTTTTGCTTTAAAGTCTGTTGGTGTTTTTAATGCGTATCCATATTTATGCGCTAATGTGTTTTGTAACATAATGTTACCATTCTTATCGTCCACATTTGTTAATGCAAATGCACCTATTGGTAAAGCATCAAAGAATCCTTTTTTTGCTTTAATGTATTCTTTAAATGAACCATGATAATCAAGGTGATCATGAGTTATATTAGTAAAAACACCTCCAGTAAAACTTAAACCAGTAATTCTATGCTGAACAACTGAATGAGAACTTACTTCCATAAAACAAAATTCACACCCTTGGTTAACCATATCAGACAATAAAGCATTTAAAGAAACTGGATCAGGAGTTGTATGCGTAGATGGAACTTCCTCTTGTCCAATTTTATTCACAACTGTTGAAAGTAAACCAACTTTATAACCTAAGTCTGTAAATACCTGATGTAATAAGGTAGCCGTTGTCGTTTTACCATTCGTACCTGTGATTCCAACAAGTTTTAAATGAGAAGAAGGGTTAGCATAAAATTCAGACGCCATAAACCCCAAACATTCAGATGTGTTTTCAACTTTAACTACAGTTACATTCGATGGAACATTTACTTCTTCTTCCACAACTAAGCAAAGGCAACCCTTATCAATTACTTGATTAATATATTGATGACCATCTACCTGCGTCCCTTTAATTGCAACAAAAACAGTACCTAATCCTGCTTTTCTAGAATCAAAAACAATGCTTTTAATATCTGGATTTATAGGTCCTGATATTGAAATGATGTTACATCTATTTACTATTTCATTTAAATGCATTACCTCAATGTTAGTTCTATTAATCCTCCTCTATATACTTGGCTACCAGGTTTAACTGATTGTTTAACAATCTTTCCTGCGCCGATTAACCTCACGTTCATTCCTGAATTTTCAATCAAATACACCGCATCTTTTGCCGTCATTCCTATAACATCTGGAACAAGACCTCTTGAAATCAGCCTTTTATGGAATTCTATTGAACTTTTATTACGCGTTGTCCCAACCCATTCTTCTTCCGTATTTTGAATATATGGAATGTGTAAGTCTTTTAATACATTTTTCAGATCATATCGATTACCGTCTTTTGTTGAAGGAAGGTCAAATTTTCTTTTCCCTTTTTCGTTGATCGCTTTATGGTATTTCAATCTAGAAGCATATACCTTATTAGCAATGGCAGAAAAAACAGTTCCGGACATAACCGACCCATATACATTTTCTCCTACTGCTTCTACTGAAACTATACATGAATAAAGTGGATTTCTTACTGGAAAATATCCAACAAAAGAAGCCAAAAAGACACGTTCAGTTTCCCCCGCAGATTTATCATTCATGATTTGAGCTGTTCCTGTTTTACCAGCAATTTCAAAGTAAGAAGAAGTTAATTTTTTACCCGTACCATTTTTCATTACTCCAACCATACAATTTTGTAAGGTTTCTAATGTAGAAATGGAACAAATTTTTTGTCTTAAAACTACTGGAGAAAAAGTTTTTACAACCTCAGCCCCTCTTCTAATTTCCTTTACAAATTGAGGTTTCACCATTTTACCATCATTTGCAACAGCATTGTAAAAGGCTAAAGTTTGTAAAGGAGTTTGTTGGAATTCATACCCTACAGCCATCCAGGGCAAAGACAGTCTTGACCAACGCTTAGTGCCTGGTCTTGAAACAATTGGAGCGGCTTCACCTGCAAGTTCAATTCCTAAAGGTTCTGTTAATCCAAATTCATCTAAATGTCTTATAAACTCTTGTGGCTCGTCTTTGTAAGCCTTATATATAATTTTTGAAATTACATTAGAAGATTTTTCAAATGCTTGTTGTATAGAGATTCGACCATAATTATGTTTTTTTGCTTCAGTAAGTGTTTTACCAAAAAAAGTATACGAACTAGCACCTTGAACAGTATCTGTAATTTTAAACTTATCATCCTCTAAACCAGCCATTAATGATGCTAATTTGAAAGTTGACCCAGGTACTTCTTTTGTACCAATTGCTTGATTATATAATTCATAGTAATTTCCATCATCTGCTTTCGATAAGTTTACAATTGCTTTCACAAAACCAGTTCTAACATCCATCACTATAACACATCCATTTCTCGCTTTTTGCGATCTAAGTTGTTTATACAACTCACTATGTGCCACCTCTTGAATTTCTTTATCTATCGAGGTTACAATGTCTGCACCTACCACAGCTTCTTTGATAATCTTTCCTGTTTTTTTCCAACCTGTTGCTATGCGTTGTTCCACCTCAATTCCAGGCTCCCCTGCTAAATAATCATAGTACGCACCTTCAATACCTACTTTAATTGGACTATAATAACCTAATGTTCTTTTCATTAATTCACCAAAAGGACGCTTACGTTGTATATTTTCTTCACTATCAATTAATCCACCCTTATTTCTACCCAACTTAAAAATCGGTAGTTGGTGTAAATATTTACGTTGTTCGTTAGTGGCTTTTTTCTTCAGTAATAAGTATTTATTTTTTCTAGCCCTTCCTCTTCTTAAATAATTTTCATATTCACGAGCTGACTTTTGAGGAAAGATTAAAGCTAATTTTTCACACAAATCAGAAACTTCTTTGTTGAACACTTCATCGTCAGGTGCAGTAGGATCCATATAAATATTGTATGTTGAAACAGAAGTAACTAAAGCTGTTCCATTACAATCCAAAATCTGTCCCATACGAGGCATTTTAAACACATCACGGGCAGAAATATATTTTCCGGTTTTTTTATCTCTTAATAAATATTTCCCATCATCTTGTTTTGCCTGAATCATAAACGTTTTAACCAATACCCAAATCAAGGCTATTAAAAACAGTCCGTAGATAGCATGAGCTCTTAATGATATGATTTGCTTCTCAGTCAATTTATTCTTCTTCTTTTTTAATTCTAATTACTTTTGGTGGCTTAGTTGTTTCATAAATCCCTAATGGATTTAATTTTTTAACTAATACTTCTCTTCTAGTTACAAATTCTAACCTTGCTTTTTTATCGTAGTATTCAGTTGTTTTTGCATCGACTTCTAATTGAGTTTCAACTATTTTCTTTGTTACATCTTTACTGTAGTATCCTTTTGAAATCAAAAGAATTAGTAGCAAAAACACAAAAAACACAAAACTTAAATTATTAACAACAAAATCTTTTAATAAGAAATTACCATTCAAAATCTGAATCAACATATTTCCAGATTTTTTCCCGACTTTCTTTTTAACCTTTTTAGTACTCTTTTGAGGAAGCTCTTGATTAATAACAGGACGCTCATCTCTGGTTACAAATTCATTTTCCATCCTTGATACGTTCTGCGATTCGTAATTTTGCACTTCTAGCCCTTGTATTCAGTTCTATTTCACTTTCCTTAGGACTAACAGGCTTTCTAGTTATCTCCTCAAAAGGTTTTAAAATATTTCCATAAAAGTCCTTCTCAACAACCCCTTCGAAATTCCCTCTTTTCATATAATTTTTAACCAAACGATCCTCCAACGAATGATATGACATCACCACCAAACGACCACCTGGCTTAATAACTTCTTGTGTTTGCTCTAAAAACTTTTCTAGCACATCTAATTCGTTATTTACCTCCATACGAATTGCTTGAAAAACTTGAGCGTAAAATTTATGTTCTTTGAATTTTGGTGCAATTGGCTCCAAGACAGCAATCAACTCACCTGTTGTATGAATTTTTTTGTTTGAACGAGCTCTACAAATGGTACCTGCAACTTTTCCTGGTGCATTTAATTCACCATATTTTCTAAAAATTCGAATTAACTCCTCTTCTGTGTATTCATTTACCACATTTTTAGCAGACAAAGCACCAAATTGGTTCATACGCATATCTAACTCATCATTCGAACGGATCGAAAAACCTCTCTTTCCTTCATCAAACTGATGAGAAGAAACACCTAAATCAGCCAAAATTCCATCAACTTGAGGAATTCCCAATGCTTTTAAATGATTTTTTAAGAAAGAGAAATTCGAAGGGACAAATAAGAAATTTGAAGCACTCCAAACATTTTGTTGGGCATCTGGATCTTGATCGAATGCGACCAATTTACCCTCCTCATTTAATTGTTTAAAAATTGCTTTAGAATGGCCACCACCACCAAAAGTGACATCCACATAAATACCATTTGGCTGGATATTCAATCCTTCCAAGCATTCATTTAACATTACAGGTACGTGGTATACTTCTTCTTTATTCGTCATTGTCAATATCACCCATTACTTCCTCTGCTAAATCAGCAAAGTCTGCTATGTTTCCTTCGATTAATTCGAAGTACTTGGTTTTATCCCAAATTTCAATCCTGTCGTTATAGGCAATCAACATAACGTCTTTATCCAAACCAACTCGTTCCATCAAGTTTACAGGTATTAAAATTCTACCAGCATTATCAAGAGTAATTTGTTTCGCTCCTTGATGAAATAAACGGTAGAACATCCTGTTTTTTGGTTTGAACAAATTCATTTTTGAAAGTTTTTCACTCAACCTATCCCATTCATTCATCGGATAAAGTGTCAAACATTCCTCAAAACCTTTGTTCAACATAAAATTTTCTTGGGCAGCAGGAGAAAGTTGCTTTCTCAACGAAGCAGGAAAAAGGAAGCGACCTTTCGCATCCAATTTTACCTCATATTCACCTACTAAACCAGCCATAACAGTTAACTAATGGGTAAAATTACAAGAAATAAATCCACTTTTTACCACCATTTTACACTATGTTAATAACTTCATACGAAACAAAGAAAAAAAAGGTTACATTTTAAAATTTAAAATATTGTAAAACAATAAATTAAAATCATAAATAAGGAGTGGTAAAAAGTGGTAATAAATTAAAAATTGTGGAAAAAATAACATTCAAACAAGAAGAAAATATGAACTTAAAACAAAGGATATTTTTAGGTAACTTTGTCTTCTAATTCAATTCAAAATGAACATTAAGACTGCCGCTTTTAAGATTAGTAATACTGACTATAAATTATGTCCAGACGATGGAAAACCAGAGTTTGCATTTATCGGTAGATCGAATGTTGGAAAATCATCTTTGATTAATATGCTAACACAACAAAAGAGTTTAGCAAAAACCTCTGGAACCCCAGGTAAAACACAATTAATCAATCATTTTGAAATCAACAACGAATGGTATTTGGTGGATTTACCAGGATATGGATATGCGAAAGTTTCTAAAAAAGCACGTACTGTTTTCGAGGAATTTATTGCTGCATATTTAATAAACAGAAACCCATTATTAAATACTTTTGTTTTATTGGACTCACGTCTTCCTCCTCAAAAAATTGATTTAGAATTTATGTCTTGGTGTGGGGAAAAACAAATCCCTTTCTCTATGATTTTCACGAAAATAGACAAACTTTCCTCTTCTGAACTTCAAAAGAATTTAGCCGCATATAAAAAAGAAATGTTGAAATATTGGGAAAGTTTACCACCGATCTTTACTACTTCTGCTGAATCGAAATTCGGTAGAGAAAAAGTATTGAATTATATTGATGAGATTTTAAAGACTGTTTAGATTTTGAGACGCTAGACATTAGATTCAAGACTCATAGCACCAAAAAATTGTTATATTTTCACATTGAAAAATTATTACATTAACTTCCCTTCTACAGTATGTTTTACCGTTTCTGTAAAATCTGTAAACTCAAAAGAAAGAAAAGAAATCAATTTTTTAGAATCGTATCGAACGATTGCTTGTGCGCTTCGAGCAGAGTCTTTCGTGACCGTTTGTTTTCCAGTAAACAAAGAAAGTAAAGCGGAAATTCGCCAAGCCAAACCACTTAATACCTTACCTGCCAAAAAAAGAGGTGGTTTACGGTTCATATACACACACGCTTCTTCAAATAATTGCTTGAAAGATACATTCGAACCCGTGCATAAAAAACGTTGACCAAACGCTTCAGAAGTAGATACAAGTCTTAGCATTGCGTTCACCACATCTCTTACATCCACAAATGCATTTGCTCCTGCCGTATAAAACTGAAGACCATTGCTTAACGTTTTGAAAATTGATAAGGAACTTTCATTCCAATTCCCAGGACCAATAATGACACTCGGATTGATTATAACGGCATTTAAACCCTCTTCTATACCACGCCAAACTTCGTTTTCAGATAGATATTTTGTAATTGCATATCCAGAATGATTATCTTCCGGATCCCACTTATTCGTTTCTACCACATATCCAGCGCCTGTTTCATCGAACGTTTTTCCCACAGCAGCAGTTGAGGACACGTGACAAAAACGTTTTACACCATTTGTAAGAGCGCAATTTACCACATTGGCTGTCCCCACACGATTTGTTTTTAACATCAACGAATAATCTCGTTTACGAAAAGAAACCATGGCAGCACAATGATAGACCTCTTCCACCGACTGCATCACTTCATCCAAAGTTGCAATATCTAACACATCGCATTCAACCCATTCTATCTTTTGAAATTGAGTTTTTGGGGCATTATAAAAATTAAAGAGTTTCTGAACCTGATTTATTTTAGACTTATCACGGTAGATAGCACGTACTTTATTATCTTTTGAAGTAAGTGAATACAACAAATGGCTTCCTAATAATCCAGTACCTCCCGTGACAAAAATCATAGGCTAAAAGTACAAATTACAATTCTAATTCAAGGGTTGGATCCCAAAACAATTCTTTAAATTCTACTACAACATCCTTTTCTACTTTGATTCCCTCCAACTCGAGTAATTCTTGCATGCGATCAGGAGTATCAAAATGCATTTTTCCCGTCAACATCCCATTTCTATTCACTACTCTATGTGCGGGAATACCAGGAATAGCATGCGAAGCATTCATCGCATAACCAACCGTTCTACTTGATTTTTTTGCACCTAAGTAAGCAGCAATTGCTCCATACGAAGTAACGCGACCTTTGGGAATCAGTTTTACCACTTGAAAAACAGATTGAAAAAAATCAGACTGTTTCATGCATATAGTTATGAAATAATTTTTTTAAAGGTCAACCACATAATTTTCAAATCATGAAATACAGTTGGATTGTCTAAGTACTTTTTATTCAGAATTAATTTTGCAGGCATAATTTCTTGAACATAGGTTTGTTCAGGATTTTCTGACTCCCCTAACAAACGGCTCTCATCAAAATATTCTATCGAAGCGTAGTCCGTAATGCCTGGTTTCACTTTTAAAATTGTACGTTGTTCTATTGTGTACAAATCAACGTATTTTTTAACCTCAGGCCTTGGACCGATAATACTCATTTCACCAATTAGCACGTTTATAAATTGAGGAAATTCATCTAATTTGTATCTACGGATAAAATGTCCAATATTTGTCACTCTTGGGTCACGTTCACCCACAGTAAGTTGCCCTAATCGGTCTGCATTCGGACGCATTGAACGAAATTTCAATAATCCAAAAGATTTACCATTAAGTCCAACTCGTTCTTGTTTGTAAAAGATACCTCCTTTAGTTTCTAATACTATTAATAGTGATATCAATAATCCTAAAGGAAGAAAAAAAACTAAAATTATAAGCGCTATTACGATATCTAAAGCTCTCTTCATTTAACCTAACACCTGTTTTACAGCAATATTTACAGCTTCGATAACTCTTGCTACCAATTCATCATTTAAATCAAAATAAACAGGTAATGAAATTTCATTCTGGTATTTATTCCAAGTTTCAGGATAATCTTCCATTTTATAGCCACGTTTCTTATATGCAGTTAAAGTAGGTAAAGGTAAAAAATGCACATTTACAGAAACATCTTGATCAAAAATGGCTTGCATAATAGCATCTCTTTGTTGTTCCGAAATATTTGCAACTCTTAATTGATATAAATGATACGATGAAATTTTTTCTTGAGTAGTATGCAGTGGTAAAATAGCCCAGTCTTCTGAACTAAATGCTTGATCATATGCTTCAAAAATAACCTTTCTTCGGTCTAAATTTTCTTGATATCTTCTTAATTCAATCAAACCGATCGCAGCCTGGATATCAGTCATATTACATTTAAAACCAGGCTCTTCAACATCGTATCTCCAATTTCCTTTTTGTGTTTTAGCTAAGGCATCTTTGTTTTGTCCGTGTAAAATTTTGGTGCAAAACTCTTTGTAAATTTCATCTGAATCAAAATCAGTTGGTAAATTAAAACAAATTGCCCCTCCTTCGGCAGTAGTTAGGTTTTTAACCGCATGAAAAGAGAAGGTACTAATGTCTGCCAATGCACCCGATCTAACTCCAAAGCTAGAAGCCCCAAAACTATGAGCAGCATCCGAAATCAACAAAATACGCCCTAATTTTTTTTGTAATTCATTATTAGGTGAAAATTGAAGTAATGCCTCTTCACTTTGAATTAAATTGTATATCTGTTGGTAATCACATGGAAAACCAGCTAAATCAACAGCAATAATCGCTTTTGTTCTTGGAGTAATTGCTTTTTTAATGGCATCTACCGAAATATTAAAATCCTCAGGGTTTATATCTACCATTACAGGGGTAGCACCCGAGTGAACAATCACATTTGCACTTGCACAATACGTGTATGCAGGTAAAATAACTTCATCTCCAGGACCAATACCCCACCAATGTAAAAGAACTTGCATTCCCATTGTCCAAGAATTTACAGCCACAGTAGTTTTACATCCACAATATTCAGTTATTTCTTTTTCAAATGTTTTTGTTCGTGGTCCAGTCGTAATCCAGCCACTTTTTAATGCAGCGGTTACTTCATTTATTACAGCATCATCAATACGGGGTGGTGAGAAAGGAATCATGGTTGAATTTTTTACAAAAATAATACGACTAGCGAGATAATTTCATTTGTTTTTGGGAAGGTTTACGTTTTAAAATTATAAAATTGAGAACACCATGTAAATAACCAAAACCATAACTAAAATGTAATGTTAAGAAAGTACGAATAAATAAACTGAAATCAGTTACTTTTTGAGTAAGTTTTAAACTTGAATATATTAACATCCCAAGATAAGCAAAAGCTCCTAATAAATAAATCCAATTCAATGGAGATGGAAGTAAAAAAGCTAGAACTATAGAACAGATATACAAAACAAAAACAGGCGGAACTAATTGTCTCAATGTGGTAACTGTTTTGTGTTTTGTGTTTACAAAAACTTTCCAATACCCATATTGATAAAATTGCCTAAACAAACCATAAAAATTACTTCTGACATAGTAATCGAGCCAAATCGTACTCTCAAACCAAATTTTACCACCAGCTTTTGTTACTCTAAAATTAAAATCATCATCTTGATTTCTTATTAGTTGTTCGTCAAAATAACCAATTTTATCAAAAACAAATTTAGGATACATAGGACTAGTAACTGTGTCAGTATAAGATGATTCATTTAAAGTTCTAAAATTACCCAACCCCATACCAAAAGGAGTTGACATTGCATTTGAGATAATTTCACTTTGATTATTTGTGAACACATTCACTATTTTACCACCTACACACCAAACTTTCTCATCTTGATTTAGAACATCTAATGATTTAGTAATATAATTTGAAGAAATAATATGACGAGCACCAACGATTTGTAAAAAGTCAAAATACTGATATTTAATTCCTAAATTAAATGCATAAGGAGTTAATTTAAAAGTATTATCAATAACCACTAAAGAACTGTATTTATGTTTGAGGATATTCAAAACTTCTCTTGTACCATCATCACTAAATCCATCAACAACAATTACAGTTAAATCTACATCTTGAGGTAAAATCGATGAATAGATTGCATCAATACATTTACCTATATAGTCTTTTTCATTTCTACAAGGAACTACTACTGATACTTTCATCTTGATTTTTATTAGTACTAAATAATATAAAAAGACAGATTATAAAAGTATAAAAAACTATCCCACTTTGTCGTTGTAACATTGACTCAAAAAAACAATTAAAAATTAAATTTATACAAACTATTAAAAGTGGCCAAAATCGATTTCTAATGGCAACTCGAATCCAACTAAAAATACCAAATAGTAAAATAATCAGAGATACTATCCCAACTTCCAAAGTTGTTTGAAAAAATTGATTATGAGGATTATAATTTTTTTTAGCTAGTTTGTGTAATCCAAATGTATGTAATCTATTTGATAGATGTTCATCAACATTTCCTGTACCTACTCCCATAGGAAAATCCAATATCTCATAATAGGTTACAGTCCACATAATTAATCTTTCTTCTGTTCCTGATAGATTGTCTTTACGGGACAACACAAACTCTTTTGGATTCGAAAAATAATCTTTTGCATATTTAAATGCACCATTAAATTCACCCTCAAATTGAGGTACAGAGAAGAAAATTCCAATTAAAAGAAATGGTAAAACAAAAGCAGATATTCTAAATATATTCCTGCTTAATTTTTTATAAAGAAAAAATAAGACCCAAACACAAAATATTGAAAAAAGAAATAAAAGACCTGCCAATGAAAGACATAAACACTGAATTATAAATGAAAAAATAAGAAAAAAAATCAATTTATTCCTTGTAAATCCTTTCCATTTAGATAGATATCCATAAACGAACAAAACAGAAGCAATCATTTGGAAAACTACAAAATAAGTAGGATGATGAATTGGGGAAATTCCTATGGTTAAAAAACTAAGAATCGAATGATTTATAAAAAATAATTTAACGGCATTAATCCCACCAAGAAAGGATGAAATTATAACACCTGTAATCAAACCTACCGTTATTCTTTGAAAGAAAATTGTTTTTTCATGCAAACGAAAAGAAAATAATATTGGAAATATTAATAGACTCAATTTGTTTTCAAGAATTTTTAACGCGTCTGTAGCATGATTCGTAAATATTACACCAACCAAATAAGCAAAATATAATAGTAAAAACGTAAAATATAATTTATTAAAACTAAAAATGACATTTTTAACAATTAAAGAATAGATAAAAAATAGTGAAGAGATAATTAGAATTAAAGTTGAAATTTTTGGTGCAACTAAAAAAACAATAAGAAAACTTGCCCATAAATAGCTGTAGAAAGTTTCAAATTTTAAATTCTTAAAATTATTCATATAATAGATTTATATAATTTTAAAAATGTTTGCTTAGACATTTCAAATGAAACATTTTGCTTATCTAACTTTTCGATATTTTCATTGTAAACTTGATCCAAATTAAATTTTTGAATATGAAACATTGGATTCTCGTTTAGATTTTCAATAATACCATTTCTTAAATGTTTTATCCACTCATTAGAAACCGGAAGATTGGAAACAATTGGAATACAACCCGCCGACATAGCCTCTAATAAACTAACAGAGGTACCATCACTCATCGGAATGGAAACATATACTTTTGCAATAGAGTAATAATAATGATTTTGAGATTGATCTAACCAACCTACAAAATCAATCTTATCCATAATACCAAGTTTTATTGCTTTTTCTTTAAGTTTTTCTGTTTCCTCACCTACACCAGCAACAATTAAACTCCAATCATGATTTGTTTTTACAAATTCTGAAAAATATTCTATTATTCGATCTATTCGATACAATGATTTATGTAAACGATTTGAATAAATTATATTTTGTTTTGTTTTTGGTGTAACATATTGAATTCCATATTGTAATTTTTGATATTTTGAAGAAACAGGAATGATTTTCATCATCGATTCAATCATTTCTGTAGAATCTGCAGTAACAATAGAAGATCTATTAATTAAATACTTAGTAATTGAATAAAATAATTTATTTTTCCATGGTATAATCAGCACATCTGAACCCCAGGCAGTTGAAATAATCGGTGTTTTTTTATTTGCAAACAAGCATACAAAAAATGCAAAACGATTTAATTGATGTATATGAATAATTTCAGGATTCAATTTTTTTAATGTAGTATTCATTTTCCAAAAATTGAAAATAATTGCAAAGAAATTGAGGCCCCTTATTTTAAAAAAGAACTCTTTTTCATCACTTAAATAACCACAAGATTCTTCAACAAAAAGATATTGATCCAGTTCTTGCATTCTGTGAAGAAAAGAAGATACATGTATTGATTTTGAACCTATATTTAAAATCTTCATATTATTTTTAGTATAGCTTCTTCTAACTTTTTAATCTGATTTTTTCTGTGCAAAGATTGAATCTGTTCATTAGAAGCAGCTTTATTTATTTGATTTTTAATATCATTTATCCAACAAAGTAATGAATCAGCCCCTTTTGAAATATCATTAAAATCATTTACATAACCACAATTAAAATCATTTATTAATTCTGCTGCAACATCATCTTCATCTACAAAAGCCAAAATGGGTCTTTTAGATGAAATATAATCAAATATTTTCCCTGAGTAAACACCTTTGCCCACACCACTAGGAAGAACTAATAAATTTGCATCCATTTTAGACATTAATTGAATTGATTCTAGATAATCAACACCAGGAAAAATAAAAACATCTTCTTTTAATTCTGTTGGAATCCAAAAATTCTTGTGAACACCATAAAAATGAAATTCAACTTTTTGATTTATTCGATCTTTAATTTTTAAATATGATTTAAAAAAATTATCCGGTTTCCTCTCACCATAAAAGGTCCCAAAATAACCGATTTTGAGTGTTTTATCTGACGAACACCAGCTTTCTAAGTTTAAATCATGATCAAAACCATTTCTGATTTCCTGAAAATTTGAAACATTAGGACACAATTTTATAAAATCATCTAAAATAGGTTTACTTACAGATGTAATACAGGTTGCGTGTTTGTCTACTTCATTTTCAATTTTTGATAAAATATCTTTTTGTTTTTTACTTAATCCTTGATTTTTACTCATTTCATCACGCATATCGGCAATCCATGAAACCTTATTTTTTTTTACAAAATCAAGGGCTATTAAATGGGCTTCTTCAGGTGAATAAGAACTGATAACAACATCGTACCTTTTAGAATTATGGTTGTCAATAAGTGCTTTCAAAACACAATTACTCCAAAACCAGTATCTATTTGAAATAATTCGAGAAAGCAATACTCTAATTACCGTTTTAAAATTATGTTTTAAAAATGAATCTTTGGGACTAGCCTTAACACTATTTAAAATACTTCTATTTTCAAATTGATAATTTGTAACATTTGATTTTTCATATTCAATTTTAGTTTCCGCTGAAATAGAATAAACATCAATTTGGAAATCAGAATTCAATGACAAATACTTAACAAAAGATTTCATTCTACTTACAGCAATTCCTTTTGCAGGAGGATACCATGTTGTTATTAAGGCAATTCTAATCATAAAAAAGTATTAATAAATTTTACATAGTTAGAAATAACAACTTTTTTATCAAACGATTTTAATACTTGAGCAGATTTCTGAAAATTAGGTGACATTTTACGTTCTTCAATTTTATTTTTTAATTCCAAAATTTGATTGATTAATTCGGAAGAATTATTTGCTCGATTTGTAAATTCAGATGGATACGTCCAAATAACTTCACAGCCCAAAGATAATGCTTCATAAACACTTAAAGCGTTACCATCATGTTTAGTCATTCTTAAAAAAATTGGATTTATTTTCATCAAATCAATAACTTCTGATTGTTCTTTCCAACCATGAACAAATAAATTTTCAGGAAGATTGTCATAATTTATTGCATTTGTTCCAATAATATTAAATTCTATATCAACTAACGCTTTTGCTGCCTCTATAATTAGATCAATACCATATAAACCTTCATTATTCTTTCCTACGTATGACAAAATTGAAATTTTATCATAATTAATATTCAGCTTATTTGTTGTTAAATGTTTAAAAGAAAGAATTTTAGACTTAACTCCAATTTCTTCTAACTCATTTTTCAAGTAATCAAAATCTGTGACGTGTGTTGAAGAATTTATATAATCCATCAAAATAGTACCATTATAAAATCGTTCTTTAGCCAACATTACATCAGAACCTTGCCATTGCATTAAGATTTTTTTCTTCCATTTCATCGCCCAATTTAATGCACCACTAAAGTCAGCTACTCCATTGAATGAAATAACTAAACCTGAGAAAGGTAACAAAATAAAAAAGAGGAATTTATCAATTTTGGAATAATATGTATTTAAAAAAATGTATCTATTTCTTTCGTCAAATTCATTTAAATCTTTCACAAGATTTTTCCCGAAAAGCGGCAACCCATTAACTAAAACGAACATCTTTAAGCGATTTAAAGGAAATAAAATCTTCAGAAAAACAGAGCACTATTACAGTAAATAATATCCAATTTATATCAAGATATAAAAATGCTGAAGGCATCAAACTGGACAAATAATAAAAAAATATAATCAGAGTAAATAAGAAATTCCATTTACCTTTTCTTAGTTTTAATAGAAACAAGAATAATGGAATTGCAAATAAAATAATTCCCATAATTCCATATTGAGAAAGCATTTCAATAAAATAATTATGAGGAGAATAATTTTTATCTATTGGATATTTAGTTTCATATTTATGCAATAAATACCTAAATTGTCCTGGACCGACACCTATTAAAGGAGAAGACTTAAATAATTTAATACCATTAATCATTAAATTTTTTCTCACCGTATATGAATCTAGTCTATGTAATTCAGAATCAAAAGTAGAATCTTCTTTTGACTTAATTTTTGAAATTATTTTTTTAGTTTCTTTTGAATTTTGAACTTTATCATCTTTTAAAGACTCGATTTGAGTGATTATAATGGGGCCCAAATAAATTTTATTTGAAAGAATTAACAAAATAAATGGTATTAGAAAATATGCTAAATATTTCAACTTAAATTTTGAAATATACGTTTTCCATAAAAACATAAATAATAAAATCATCAGCAAAAGAATTGCAAAACGAGATAATGCAATATGCGCAAAGAATAAGTTTAAAACTAAAATTGAAAAAACTAAAAGTTTATTTTCAAATAACTTTTTATTAAAAATAAACGATACATAGGACAAGCCTATAGAATAAACTAAATAATCATTTGGATTATCATATATGAATAATGGTGCGTAATTTATTGTCGCCATTCCCTGAGATAACCGATATGTGTATTGTCCTCCAACATGAATTCCTATTAATGATTCTATAATACCAAAAATCAAAATAAAAAAACTAAAGAAAAGAAATCCATTGTTAAAAAAGTATATAAATTTTTGCTTTGTCAATGAATACTTAGCTAAAGTAAAATTGAGATAATATAGATTAAATAAAATAATAGAGTGAATATCAAATAAAGCTTCCTTTTTTCCAGGGACTATTAGAGAAAAGAGAATAGATTGAACTAGAAATAAAACCAAAATTAAACCTATACTTTTCTCTAATTTAGATAAATGAAATAAGAATTTTATTGAAACAAGAAAAAAGATAAATCCAAGAATTAAACTAGGATATATAGTAGCAAAACCTATAGAAAAGTGAACTACTTTAGCTCCAAAAGGAATACTAATAATCCAAGCAAAAAAAGATATTTGTTGAACTGATAATGACTCAACTTTTTTAAGAAATTCTCTTAACATTTTTATTTTTTTAATTCAGCAGAATTAGATTTTGATAATTTGAAAAACCAAATAGTAACAATTAAAAGAAACAAAAATTGAGTCCAGTTCACATAGAATAAAATAGATTCAAAAGAAATCGATTTCATAAAATATGGAGAACATAAAAACCCAATTAATAAGATAGAACCTATCAAACCGACAAAGAAAAATTCTTTTAATTTACCCAATACAACTGGCAACTGAGACACAGGAGAAACAACTAAATTCATCATTAACCATGGTGCCATTAATTCTGAATACCTTCCTGCTAAAGCCCATTCTTTACCAAATACAAATGAAAATAAATTTTCTCCAAAAAAATATAAAACAGTAAAAGGAACAATGGAAATTAAAAATAAATTTCTCATTGTTTGTATAGTAATCTCATAAATAGATTCACCAAGATTTTTTTTTGAAGCAATTTTTTGAAAATATACCTGACCAATAGCGCCACCAATAACAGTTAAAGGTAGTTTCAACATTTTAAAAGAAAAATCATAGGATCCAAGTTCATTTTTCGAGAAAAATAATAAAATGAAAAAAACAATTAATAATTCTCTAGTTATATCCATTAAAGCATGAGGAAGATTTACCTTAGGAAAATCTATATAAGTTTTACCTATTATATTTTTTCTCTTTTTAATCGAAAAGTCTTTGTATTTCAATTTAAGAAGGTGGTATTTCCTCGTAAACCAAGCCCCAGGAAGTGTAACTCCCACAACAAAACCTAGGATAAGCCCCTTGTAACCAAGTCCCAATGTGCCAAATAGAACATTAGAAAAATTCATCGATAAAGAATTTATTATTCTAAATCTACTCACTTCTTTAAATTGACCTAGTCTCATAGCCCACCCATTACCGATATTCATCATACATAAGGGAACAAAGCCTATAGGTATCATCAGATAAATAAAAGATTCATCTTTATATTTCAATCCAAAAAAGACATATAAAATCGATAAAACTATTGAAACAACAAATGAAATAAGAATTAACTGTACCATAAGCCTATACAAAGAAAAGGCATGTTCATTTCTTTTTGGCAATGCCAAAGCCGATTCAAATCTAGCGGTAGCTAGGGTAGAAACAAAAATAATAATTCTAGTATAAATTGAAAAATTAGCTGTTTCTTCTGGAGAATATAATCTCGAAATAACAGGAGATAAAGCAAAAACAACAAGTTGCGACAAAACTGTACCTGAAACTAAAGTTGTAACAGATCTAGCAAAATCATTATTAAACTTAGATAATCTCAAGATTTTAAAATTTAATTTCAAATAAAATAAGAGCTTCAGTCATTTAAACAATTAAAAATCAAACAATTGATTGTTTAATTTAATATCCAACGAATAATTTCAAATGCTTCTGCGTATCTAGTTCCTATTTGCACTCCCCTAGTTCGAGCTAATGAGCGAATAAAATCTTCATCTGAATAAGGTCTATGAGCTTGAGATTGATATGCTTTCAAAGCGTTTACTTTAGTTTTAATATTTTCTTCACTTAAATGAATAAAACTTGATGTTGTAAATGAAAAATTATTCCATGGAAGTTCATAGGAAAGTATACTTGAAAATTTAAATGCTCTCAACCCCTCTTCAGCGATAGTATGGTGATCTTGATGTATATCTGTAATCGTTGGCATAAAAACTAGATCAGGGTTAATATCTGTTCTAAGTTGGATTAAATCATCTAAAATTTCTTGTCTATGATAACCAAATGTTCTTACATCATAATCAAAAAGGATCAAATTTTCAGGTTTAATCCCTAAAATACTCGTAGCTTCTTTTACTTCAGTAATCAGTATATCTGATGGAAATTGTGGTAAAACAGATTGTTGACAAGCTGAAAATGCAGCATAATATACATCGTGTCCCTCCTGAATAAACTTTGCTATTGTCCCCCCACAACCAAATTCTCCATCATCAGTATGTGGAGCTAAAACTAATATTTTACTTCTTTTTACTAACATAATGAAAAAAAAGCCTCCATATTATGGAGGCATATATTATTTTGCGTAATTAACTGATCGTTTCTCTCGAATAACGGTAACTTTTACTTGACCAGGATAGGTCATTTCAGTTTGTATTCGTTGAGATATTGAAAATGATAATTCATCTGCCTTTAAGTCAGATACTTTCTCACTTTCTACTAAAACTCTTAATTCTCTACCAGCTTGAATAGCATATGCATTAGAGACACCGTCATAAGATAATGCTAGGTTTTCAAGTTCTTTAATTCGTTTAATATATGATTCTACTATTTCCCTACGAGCACCTGGTCTTGCTCCAGAAATAGCATCACAAACTTGTACAATAGGAGAAATTAATGTTGTCATTTCAATTTCATCATGGTGGGCACCTATGGCATTACATACATCTGGTTTTTCACCATACTTTTCAGCTAGCTTCATACCTAAAATTGCATGTGGTAGTTCTGGTTCTTCATCAGGAACTTTTCCAATATCGTGAAGTAATCCAGCTCTTTTAGCAATTTTTACATTTAAGCCTAATTCAGATGCCATTATTGCGCACATATTAGCAACCTCTCTTGAGTGTTGTAATAAATTTTGTCCATAAGAAGAACGATATTTCATTCTACCCACCATTCTCATTAATTCAGGATGTAATCCGTGAATGCCTAAATCAATACATGTTCTTCTGCCTGTTTCAGCAATTTCTTCTTCTAATGATTTTTTAGTTTTAGCTACAACCTCTTCAATTCTTGCTGGGTGAATGCGACCATCAGAAACTAATTGATGTAAAGACAAACGAGCTATTTCTCTTCTAACAGGATCAAAACAAGATAAGATAATTGCTTCTGGTGTATCATCTACTATTATTTCAACACCTGTAGCAGCCTCAATTGCACGAATATTTCTTCCTTCCCTACCAATAATTCTTCCCTTAACTTCGTCTGAATCTATATTAAAAACTGAAACAGCATTTTCAACAGCTTGTTCTGTAGCTACACGTTGAATTGTTTGAACAACAATCTTTTTTGCTTCCCTGTTCGCGTTCAATTTAGCCTCTTCAGTAACCTCTTTGATATGAGCCATAGCTTGTGTACGAGCTTCATCTACTAATGCCTCCATCATGTGGTTCCTAGCTTCGTCAACAGTCATACCGCTAATTCGAGAAAGTTCAGCAACTCTTTTTTGTTGAATTTTATCTAGCTCAATATGTTTAGCCTCTACTGAAGTAAGTTTATGCTCATAGTCAGAATGAACTTTCTCAAGTTCTTTCTCTTTTCTAGCAACTTCTTCTGTCTTTTGGGACAAGGTTTTTTCTTTTGCTTTTACTTTATCTTCATTCGATTGCATTTTACGCTCTCGATCACGAATAACCTCTTCGTGTTCTTCTTTTAATTTTAAAAAGCGCTCCTTTGCTTGCAGAATCTTATCTTTTTTAACTGATTCTCCCTCGTGTTCTGCATCAGCAAGAATTTTTTCAGTACGTTTTTTTAATAAAACATTTTGAATGATAAAGGCTATAACACCACCTATTACCAAACCAATGATACTACCTAATAATATCTCCATAACTCTCCTTTTAACTACTTTGTTATTTGTTTATTAAAGAGAATTTAGATCTTTAAGAAGATTTTCAAGTTTATTTTCAACCTGTTCCAACTCTGAAGTTGAATTTTGAGTAACAGAATTTTTAGTTGCTAATTGGAGTGCAGTCATAGCAAGTAAATCTTGCATATCTTTAACTGCATAATTTTCCTGCAACATCTTTATAGCTCTATTGATATCATCAGCTGCTTTGAGAATTTTAATATCCTCACCTTCATTTACAGTTAAAGGATATGTTCTTCCAGCAACAACTATTTTTAATGATAATTTACCCATTATTACTTCTTTAGAAGGCTTATACAATCATCTATTTCTTTTACCAATTCTTCAATTAAAATATCATGGTTTGATGAAGGTACAAGTGGTTGATTTAATCTATTTTTTAAATCTTCTATTTCTGAATGCATAGAAGCGATCATTTCATCTTTAGATTTTAACGCATTTGATAAAACGCTCTTTTCTTGATTTATTGACTCGATTTTATCCAAGAAAATACCATTATCATTTTTTAAAATCAAAATTTCTTCTTTTGCAATTTGAAACTTTAATTGTATTTCTTGAATTATTTGCTCTATACGTTCAGACATCTAAACTAACTTTTTTACAAAAATAATATTTGTAACTCTATAAATCCTAAGAATAAAAGATTTTGTTAACAATTGAATTAAAAAGTCCAATATGTATAACAGTCTAATACTATGCTTGTGTAGTTGGCGTTCCAAAATTTACTGGTGGTAATTGTTGATCTAAATCATGTATTACACCATTATTTTGTTCATACTTTTGCACATTTTCATTCAATGCTTTAAGCAATCTTTTTGCATTATGTGGAGTCATTATCACCCTTGATTTAACTTGTGCTTTTGGCATTCCTGGTAGCATTTGAACAAAATCACAAACAAACTCAGCATGAGAGTGAGTAATTATTGCTAAATTAGAATAAACACCTCCAGCCATTTCTTCTGTTAGTTCAATAGCAATTTGATTTTCATCTTGAATATTTTCCATGACATTTTTAATTAAAAAAGGGGGTATTTTCATACCCCCTTATTGTAGTTTTTGAAAATTAATTTTCTTGTAATTCTTCAATCGTTTCTTTAGAAGATACGAGTACTTTTTGGAATTTACGACTACCAGTACCTGCAGGAATTAAATGACCAACAATTACGTTTTCTTTTAATCCTAATAGATGGTCTTCTTTTCCAGATATTGCAGCTTCGTTCAATACTTTAGTTGTTTCCTGGAAGGAAGCAGCAGAAATGAACGATTGAGTTTGTAAAGATGCTCTTGTAATACCTTGTAACAAAGGAGTTGAAGTTGCAGGAATTGCTTCCCTTGACACAACTAACTTTTGATCTGCCCTTTTTAATTGAGAATTAACATCTCTCAATTTTCTAGCAGAAACAATTTGTCCAGCTCTAACTTCAGTAGAATCACCAGCGTCTTCTACCACCATCATTCCAAATAATGCATCGTTTTCTTCCATGAAATCTGCCTTATGTACAGATTGTCCTTCTAAGAAACGAGTATCTCCACCATCAACGATTTCAACCTTCAACATCATTTGACGAACAATTACTTCAAAGTGTTTATCGTTAATTTTTACCCCTTGTAAACGGTAAACCTCTTGTATTTCATTAACAATATATTCTTGAACTTTAGTAGGACCTTCGATATTCAATATATCATTAGGAGTAATTGCACCATCAGATAACGGTTGACCAGCTCTAATGAAATCATTCTCTTGTACTAAAATATGTTTAGAAAGAGGAACTAAATATCTTCTCTCTTCACCCGTTTTAGAAGTAACAATGATTTCTCTATTTCCACGTTTAATTTTTCCAAAAGTTGTGATTCCATCAATTTCTGATACTACCGCAGGGTTAGATGGATTACGTGCTTCGAATAACTCTGTTACACGTGGTAAACCACCTGTGATATCCCCCGTTTTTCCAGATATTCTAGGGATTTTAACCAAAGTAATACCGGCTTCTACTTTTGCTCCATCAGCAACAGAAATATGTGCATCTACAGGTAAACTGTATTCTCTTAATACTTCTTTAGTTTTAGGATCAATAATGTGTATTGCAGGGTTTTTCTTTTTATCTCTTGATTCGATGATTACAACTTCTGTAAATCCTGTCTGCTCATCAACTTCCTCTCTATAAGTTACACCTTCAATGATATTACTATATACAACTTTACCAGCAACCTCAGAAACGATTACAGCATTATATGGATCCCATTTACAAACAACTTCTCCTTTTTTGATTTTAGAACCATGTTGAACTAAAATTTCAGAACCATAAGGAATGTTTGCTGTCATTAATACAACTCCTGTATTTTCATCCGTGATTTTCATCTCAGCTGAACGACCAACAACAATTCTCTTAACTCCATCATTCGTTTTCAAGTCAATTGTTCTAAGTTCTTCTATTTCTAATAAACCTGTTGATTTAGCTTTTAAATCAGAAATATCAGTAGTGTTGGATGCAGTACCCCCAACGTGGAATGTACGTAAAGTCAACTGAGTACCAGGTTCACCGATTGATTGTGCTGCGATTACACCTACAGTATCCCCTTCTTGAGCAATTCTGTGTGTTGCAAGGTTCACACCATAACACTTCGAACATACACCACGTCTCATTTCACATGTTAAAACGGAACGAATTTCAACTTCTTCAATACCCGCAGCAGTTATTTTATCACCAACTATCTCCGAAATCAACTCACCAGATTTAACAATTAACTCATTTGAATCTGGATGGAAAATATCATGAACAGATGTTCTACCTACAATTCTATCAGATAAAGGCTCAACAATCTCATCATTCTTCTTAAGTGCAGTTGCAACTAGACCTCTTAGTGTACCACAGTCATCTGAATTGATTATTACATCTTGAGAAACATCGACTAAACGACGTGTAAGGTAACCAGCATCAGCAGTTTTCAAGGCAGTATCAGCCAAACCTTTACGAGCACCGTGTGTAGAAATAAAATATTCAAGGATAGATAAACCCTCTTTAAAATTTGAAAGGATCGGATTTTCAATAATTTCTTGAGCTGAAGCACCCGATTTTTGAGGCTTAGCCATCAAACCACGCATTCCAGATAACTGACGAATCTGTTCACGAGAACCACGAGCTCCAGAATCAAACATCATATAGATAGAATTGAATCCTTGATTATCGTTTTTCAATTGATCCATTAACGTTTCTGTCAGTCTAGAGTTTGTATGCGTCCAGATATCAATGATTTGATTATATCTTTCATTATTTGTAATAAGACCCATGTTATAGTTATTCATAACTTCTATAACTTCTTGCTCGGCTTTATTTACTAATTCAACTTTTTCAGAAGGAATTATGATATCATCTAAATTGAAAGATAGACCTCCTCTAAAAGCCATTTGGTATCCTAACTCTTTAATATCATCTAAGAACTGTGCAGTTCTTGCTGTACCTGAAACTTTAAGAACATTACCAATAATATCTCTTAGGGCCTTCTTCGTTAAAACTGAATTTACATAACCAACTTCTCTAGGTACTCTTTCGTTAAATAAAACTCGACCACAAGTCGTATCAATCATCATTAACGCAGGATTTCCATTTTCATCTAAATCGTAAGATTTAACTTTGATTTGGGCATGCAATTCTAATTTACCTTCATTATAAGCAATAATTACTTCTTCTGGAGAATAGAAAATACCACCTTCACCTATCACCTTACGTTCAGCTGTAGAAACTCTTGCTTTGGTTATATAATATAAACCAAGAACCATATCCTGAGAAGGAACAGCAATTGGAGCACCGTTAGCAGGATTTAAAATATTGTGTGAAGCTAACATTAAAAGTTGAGCCTCTAAAATAGCAGCATTACCTAAAGGTAAATGAACAGCCATCTGGTCACCATCGAAATCGGCGTTGAATGCAGTTGTAACTAATGGATGAAGACGAATAGCTTTTCCTTCAATTAACTTTGGTTGGAATGCTTGAATACCTAATCTGTGTAATGTAGGTGCACGGTTTAATAATACTGGGTGCCCTTTAAGTATGTTTTCAAGAATATCCCATACAATAGGGTCTTTTTTATCAACAATTTTCTTTGCAGATTTAACTGTCTTAACAACACCCCTTTCAATCATCTTACGAATGATAAACGGTTTGTATAACTCAGCCGCCATATCTTTTGGTAAACCACATTCATGTAATTTTAAATCTGGACCAACGACAATAACTGAACGAGCAGAATAGTCAACACGTTTACCAAGCAAGTTTTGACGAAAACGACCTTGTTTACCTTTTAATGAATCAGATAAAGATTTTAATGGTCTATTTGATTCTGTCTTAACAGCACTTGCTTTTCTTGAGTTATCAAATAATGAATCAACAGACTCTTGTAACATACGTTTTTCATTACGCAAAATTACCTCTGGAGCTTTGATTTCAATTAATCTCTTTAAACGATTATTTCTGATGATAACTCTTCTGTATAAATCATTTAAATCCGAAGTAGCAAAACGACCTCCATCTAATGGAACTAACGGACGTAATTCAGGTGGAATAACTGGAACAACTTTAATAATCATCCATTCTGGTCTGTTCTCAATTCTAGTTTGAGATTCGCGCATTGCCTCAACAACTTGAAGTCTTTTTAAAGCCTCATTTTTACGTTGTACAGAAGTTTCATTATTTGCTTGGTGTCTTAAATCTGCAGATAAATTTTCTAAATTTAACCCTTTCAACAAATCATGCAATGCCTCAGCGCCCATTTTAGCAACAAACTTGTTAGGGTCATTATCATCTAACAAATGATTGTCTCTAGACACAGTATCAGAATCTAGTATATCTAAATACTCTTCCTCCGTTAAGAAATCCATAGTTCTAATAGCACCACCATCTAAATGAGTTGCACTTCCAGGATTAATTACTACATATCTTTCGTAGTAGATAATTTGATCTAATTTCTTAGTAGGTAAACCTAATAAGTAACCAATTTTATTAGGCAGAGATCTAAAATACCATATATGAGCAACAGGAACAACTAATGATATATGCCCCATTCGCTCTCTTCGAACTTTTTTCTCAGTTACCTCAACACCACAACGGTCACAAACGATTCCTTTATAACGGATTCTTTTGTATTTACCACAATGGCATTCATAATCTTTAACAGGACCAAAAATTCTTTCACAAAACAAACCATCTCTTTCAGGTTTGTATGTTCTATAATTTATTGTTTCTGGTTTTAATACTTCACCACTTGACTGCTCCAGAATTACTTCTGGAGAGGCAAGAGAAATTGTGATTTTATTAAAACTACTTTGTTTTTTTGGAGTTTCTTTTCTAAAAGCCATCTATTTGCTTATTTTCTAATTTGACAACTTGATAATTAATCCATTGAAATGTTAAGACCTAAACCACGTAATTCATGAAGTAATACATTAAAAGATTCAGGAATTCCAGGTTCTGGAATATTATCACCTTTAACTATTGCTTCATAAGCCTTAGCTCTACCCATTACATCATCAGATTTAACAGTCAAGATTTCTTGTAAAATATTTGCTGCACCAAAAGCTTCTAAAGCCCATACCTCCATCTCTCCAAATCTTTGACCTCCGAATTGAGCCTTACCACCTAATGGTTGTTGTGTAATCAACGAGTATGGTCCGATAGATCTAGCATGCATCTTATCATCTACCATGTGAGATAATTTCAACATATAAATCACACCAACAGTTGCAGTTTGATGGAATCTATCACCAGTTCCACCATCATATAAATAAGTCTTACCTGATCTTGGTACACCTGCTTTATCAGTCCAATCATTGATTTCATCAGGAGTTGCACCATCAAAAATTGGTGTTGCAAACTTAACACCTAATTTCTCGCCAGCCCATCCTAGAACTGTTTCATAAATCTGGCCTAAGTTCATACGAGAAGGTACACCTAGTGGGTTTAATACAATATCAACTGGTGTTCCATCCTCTAAGAATGGCATATCTTCAGCACGAACAATATTGGCAACAATACCTTTATTTCCGTGACGACCTGCCATCTTATCACCTACTTTCAATTTACGTTTTTTAGCAACATAAACTTTTGCCATTTTCACAATACCTGCTGGCAATTCATCTCCAACTGAAATGTGAAATTTCTTACGTTTGTATGTTCCTAACAAATCATTAGCCTTAATCGTAAAGTTATGTAAAACTCTACCTACTAAAGTATTGATTTCAGAATCAGAAGTCCAATTAGCTGGATTTACAATAGAATAATCAATAGTTAACAACGCTTTTTGAGAAAATTTACTCCCTTTCTTAATGATTTCTTCTCTGAAGTTATTATAAACTCCATTTGATTTATGTTCACCAAGAATTAACAATAATTTCTCAACCAACTTTTCTTTTAATGTAGCAAAGTCTTTGTCGTAATCAGTATCTAATGCTTCTAAAATTGGTTTATCTTGAGCTTTAGACTTTCTATCCTTAATAGATCTTGAAAATAATTTTTTATCTATTACAACTCCTCTTAATGAAGGCCCAGCTTTTAAAGAAGCATCTTTTACATCTCCAGCTTTATCTCCAAAAATAGCACGTAATAATTTTTCTTCAGGCGAAGGATCAGTTTCTCCCTTAGGAGTAATTTTACCTATTAAGATATCACCTTCTTTTATTTCAGCACCAATACGAATTAAACCATTTTCGTCAAGATCTTTCGTAGCTTCTTCGCTTACATTTGGAATATCCGAAGTTAATTCTTCCATACCACGTTTTGTATCACGAACTTCTAATAAGTATTCATCAATGTGGATTGATGTAAAAATATCATCACGAACTACTTTCTCAGAAATTACAATTGCATCCTCGAAATTATACCCTTTCCAAGGCATGAAAGCAACTTTCAAGTTTTGACCTAATGCTAATTCACCTAATTGAGTTGCATAACCTTCACATAAAACTTGACCTTTTTCTACTCTATCCCCTTTTTTAACAATTGGTTTTAAGTTGATCGTAGTACTTTGGTTTGTTTTACGGAATTTAGTTAACGGATAATGTTTTACCTCACTATCAAAACTAACTAATTTATCATCAGCATTCCAATCGTAACGAATTACAATTTCATTTGCATCCACATATTCTACTACACCAGATCCCTCAGCATTTATTAATACACGAGAATCTTTTGCTACTAATCTTTCGATACCTGTTCCAACAATCGGAGAATTTGGCTTCAATAATGGAACTGCTTGACGTTGCATGTTAGAGCCCATTAAGGCACGGTTAGCATCGTCATGCTCTAGGAAAGGAATTGAAGATGCTGCAATAGATGCAATTTGGTTAGCACCAACATCCATCAATTGAAGATCATTAGGAGAAACAACAGGGAAATCACCTTCATACCTAGCCTTAACAGCATCTGTTAAGAAATTTCCTTTTTCATCTAGCCCTGCATTCGCTTGAGCAATCATTTTTGCGTCCTCCTCCTCTGCAGTTAAGTATAAAGGTTCTTTTTCAACCACCACTTTACCATTAACAACAGGTCTGTATGGTGTTTCAATAAAACCTAGTTTATTCACTTTTGCATAAACACAAAGAGATGAAATCAAACCAATGTTCGGACCTTCTGGAGTTTCGATAGTACACAAACGACCGTAGTGCGTGTAGTGAACGTCACGAACCTCAAATCCTGCTCTTTCTCTAGATAAACCACCAGGTCCTAGTGCAGATAATCTTCTTTTGTGTGTAACTTCAGACAATGGATTAGTTTGATCCATAAACTGAGATAATTGGTTCGTTCCAAAGAATGAGTTTATAACAGATGACAAAGTCTTAGCATTGATCAAATCAATCGGAGTAAACACCTCATTATCACGCACATTCATTCTTTCACGGATTGTTCTTGCCATACGAGCTAAACCAACACCGAATTGGGCATATAATTGCTCACCAACAGTACGAACTCTTCTGTTAGATAAGTGGTCAATATCATCAACATCAGCTTTTGAATTAATTAATTCAATTAAATACTTGATGATAGAAATGATATCGTGTTTAGTTAAAACTCTAGATTCTTCATTTTCATCTAATTGAAGCTTCTTGTTTAATCTAAAACGACCCACCTCACCTAAATCATATCGTGTATCAGAGAAGAAAAGTTTTTCAAAAACACTCTTAGCTGTTTCGTAATCTGGTGGTTCAGCATTACGTAATTGTCTATAAATATGTTCTACTGCTTCTTTTTCTGAATTTGAAGTATCTTTTTGTAAAGTATTATAGATAATTGTAAAATCAGCAGTATTTACATCTTCTTTATGTAGAATAATCGTTTTAACACCCGATTCTAAAATTAAATCAATATGATCTTCTTCAATAATAGTTTCACGGTCTAATAAAACTTCATTTCTTTCAATAGAAACTACTTCACCTGTATCCTCATCTACGAAATCTTCAATCCAAGACTTTAATACACGAGCGGCTAGTTTTCTACCTGTAGCTTTTTTTATTGTTGATTTAGAAACTTTGAATTCATCTGCTAAGCCAAAGATTTCTAAAATATCTTTATCAGTTTCATAACCAATTGCTCTGAACAAAGTTGTTACAGGCAATTTCTTTTTACGATCGATGTAAGCATACATGACATTATTAATGTCTGTAGCAAACTCAATCCAAGAACCTTTAAAAGGAATAACACGTGCGGAATACAATTTAGTACCGTTAGCGTGTCTACTTTGACCAAAAAACACACCTGGAGAACGATGTAACTGAGACACGATAACGCGTTCAGCACCGTTAACTACAAATGATCCTTTCGGAGTCATGTATGGAATAGTACCTAAATAAACATCTTGAACTATTGTTTCAAAATCTTCATGTTCAGGGTCTGTACAATACAATTTAAGTTTTGCCTTAAGTGGTACACTGTAAGTCAAACCTCTATCGATACATTCCTCAATAGTGTATCTTGGTGGATCGATAAAATAATCCAAAAACTCTAATACGAATTGATTTCTGGTATCCGTAATAGGGAAGTTTTCAGAAAAAACTTTAAATAGTCCTTCACTATTTCTGTTTTCAGGAGTAGTTTCTAACTGAAAAAACTCTTGGAAGGATTTAAGTTGTATATCCAAAAAGTCAGGATATTCAACTGGGTTTTTGCTAGATGCAAAATTGATTCTTGTCGAAATATTGTTTGATGTTGCCAAGGATAAAAGAATTAATTGTAATTGAACTTTTATGCGCTTTAATATAAAATAGGAATAGGCACAAGCTTTTCAGCAGTGCCTTTCCTATACAAAAATTAAAATATTATTTTACTTCAACTTCTGCACCAGCTTCTTCTAAAGCTTTCTTAAGTGCATCAGCTTCGTCTTTTGCAACTCCTTCTTTCAAAGTAGATGGAGCACCGTCAACTAAGTCTTTAGACTCTTTCAAACCGTTACCAGTTAATTCTTTTACTAATTTAACAACTGCTAACTTGTTTGCACCACCTGCTTTTAAAATCACGTCAAACGCAGTTTTCTCTTCAGCAGCTTCACCAGCACCAGCACCTCCACCAGCTACCATAACAGCAGCAGCAGCAGCAGGCTCAATTCCGTACTCATCTTTTAAGATTGCAGCTAATTCATTTACTTCTTTAACTGTTAAGTTTACTAGCGTTTCCGCGATTTGCTTTACATCAGCCATTTTATTTCAATTTAAAATATTAAACAATAATTATTCATTAATTTATTATCCTCTTTCTTCAAGAGTTTTAAGAATTCCAGCAATTTTACCACCTTGGCCTTTAAGAGCTGAAATAACATTTTTAGCAGGACTTTGTAATAACCCAACGATATCACCAATAAGTTGATCTTTACTTTTGATATTAGCTAGAGTTTCTAGGTTATTGTCCCCTATAAAAATTGCTTCTTCAATAAAAGCACCTTTAAGAACAGGTTTATCTGATTTCTTACGGAATTCTTGAATGATTTTTGCAGGAACATTACCTACTTCTGCAAACATAATAGATGTTGGTCCAGATAAAGCTGTAGATAATAGACCATAGTCTATACCTTCAACTCTCTCAAATGCTTTCTCTAATAATGTATTTTTAACAACTTTAAGAGTAACATTTGATTGGAAACACTTTCTACGTAAATTGTTGATGACATCTACACTTAAATTAGATGTATCAGCCAAGTAGAAAACACCAGCATTTACTAATTCTGCAGTTAAATCATCTATGTATTTAGCTTTTTCTTCTCTTGTCATAATTTACTAAGTTTTAAGCTAACACAGATTTAGCATCAATTTGAATACTTGGACTCATCGTAGAACTTACATAGATACTTTTGATATAAGTACCTTTTGCTGCAGATGGTTTCAATTTATTCAAAGTACTGATTAATTCGGCAACATTGTCTCTAAGCTTAGCACCTTCGAAACTTGCTCTACCAATACCTGCATGGATATTACCATACTTGTCAACTTTGAAATCAATTTTACCAGCTTTAACTTCTTCTACTGCTTTACCAACTTCCATAGTAACAGTACCAGTCTTAGGGTTAGGCATTAAACCTCTTGGTCCTAATACACGTCCTAACGCACCAACTTTACCCATTACAGATGGCATAGTGATAATAACATCGATGTCAGTCCATCCACCTTTGATTTTTTCGATGTAATCATCTAATCCAACGTGATCAGCACCAGATGCTTTTGCTTCAGCCTCCTTATCAGGAGTACATAATACAAGAACTCTCACATCCTTACCTGTACCATGTGGCAAAGCAACTGTACCTCTAACCATTTGATTAGCTTTTCTTGGATCAACTCCAAGTCTAACACTAACATCTACAGAAGCATCAAACTTCGTAGTAGTGATATCCTTAACTAAATTACAAGCATCTACTAAGGAATAAGCTTTAGAAAAATCAACTTTTGCTAAAACTTCTTTTCTTTTTTTAGAAATTCTTCCCATCGTTAATACTATTTAGTCTTTGGAGCATCACCTCCTTTGACAGTTACACCCATACTTCTTGCTGTTCCTGCAACCATAGACATAGCTGAATCAATTGTAAAACAATTCATGTCAGGCATTTTGTCTTCAGCGATTGTTCTCACTTGATCCCAAGTCATTGTACCAACTTTGCTCTTATTAGGCATTGCTGATCCTTTTTTCAACTTAGCGGACTCCATGATTTGAACTGCTGCGGGAGGAGTTTTAATTACGAAATCAAAAGATTTATCACTGTAAACAGTAATAACACATGGTAAAACTTTTCCAGGTTTATCTTGGGTTCTAGCATTATATTGCTTACAGAACTCCATGATGTTAACTCCCTTAGCACCTAAAGCAGGTCCCACTGGAGGCGCCGGATTAGCTGCACCACCTTTGATTTGTAGTTTAATCAATGCTGCTACTTCTTTAGCCATTTATTTGAAATTATGTAGTCAACGTGGACAACAAAAGGGAAGCTTTATTCAGTTGGTCCACTCCTACGGTTAATATACTATTTAAATCTCCTTTTCAACTTGCATATAGCTAAGCTCTAATAGATTTTTTCTACCGAAAATCTTAACCATAACTTTCAATTTCTTTTTCTCTTCATTGATTTCATCAATTGTACCAGAGAAATTGTTGAAAGGACCATCTATGACTTTAACTGGTTCACCAACAACAAAAGGAATTTTCATTTCTTCTTCAGTTTCTGATAGTTCATCAACCTTACCTAAGATTCTGTTCACCTCAGCTATTCTCATTGGAACTGGATCACCACCTTTTTCTGTACCAAGAAAACCTATTACATTTGGAATACCTTTGATTACGTGTTCTACTTCTCCAACTAATGAAGCTTCAACAAGAACGTAACCTGGTAAATAAGATTTTTCTTTGCTGATTTTTTTGCCGTTTCTAATTTGAAAAACTTTTTCAGTAGGGATTAAGACTTGAGCAACAAAATCGTTTAGTTTCAAACGAGATATCTCCAACTCTAAGTATTCCTTAACCTTCTTCTCCTTACCACTAACAGCACGAACAACGTACCATTTCTTTTTGATATCGCTCATTGGTAGTTTAATTAAACATATGATAAATGAAACCCATTAAGCCTTTCCAACCAGAATTACTCTCTCCTGATATACCAAAAGAGAAATCCATAAGAAATATTAACAATGCAAAAATTACAGAGGCAACAACTACTATGATAGTGTTATTCTGTAATTCTTTCCATGTCGGCCATGAAACATTATGTCTCATTTCATTGACTGTTTCGTCAATATACTCTTTAAATTTTGACACAGTATGTATTTTTGTTGCACGGGCGGTAGGGTTCGAACCCACGACCAATGGTTTTGGAGACCACTACTCTACCAGCTGAGCTACGCCCGTATATAGGGAGACCTAAGTCTCCCTTAAATTAATTATCCAACGATTTCAGTTACCTGACCAGCACCTACAGTTCTACCACCCTCACGGATAGCGAAACGTAAACCTTTATCCATAGCAACAGGAACGATCAATTTAACATTGATTGTAACGTTATCACCTGGCATAACCATTTCACGACCATCAGTTAAGAAGATTTCTCCTGTAACATCAGTTGTACGGAAATAGAATTGTGGACGGTATTTGTTGTGGAACGGAGTGTGACGACCACCTTCTTCTTTCTTCAATACATAGATTTCAGCTTTGAAATCAGTGTAAGGCTTCACAGAACCTGGTTTAGCGATAACCATACCACGTTTGATTTGAGATTTCTCAATACCACGTAATAATAAACCTACGTTATCACCAGCCTCACCTCTGTCTAAGATTTTACGGAACATTTCAACCCCTGTACAAGTAGAGTTTAATTTCTCTTCACCCATACCTAAGATTTCAACTGCATCACCAGTGTTAATTACACCAGCCTCAATTCTACCTGTTGCAACAGTACCACGACCAGTAATCGTAAATACATCTTCAACTGGCATCAAGAAAGGCTTATCAACATCACGAGGAGGTAATTCGATGTAAGTATCAACTGCTTCCATTAACTCGTCAACTTTAGCTACCCATTGAGGCTCACCATTTAACGCACCTAAAGCAGATCCTTGGATCACTGGAGTATTGTCACCATCGTACTTGTAGAAAGACAATAACTCACGGATTTCCATTTCAACTAACTCTAACAACTCTGCGTCATCAACCATATCCACTTTGTTCATGAAAACAACCATTCTTGGAACACCAACTTGGCGACCTAAAAGGATGTGCTCACGTGTTTGTGGCATTGGTCCATCTGTAGCAGCAACTACTAAGATAGCACCGTCCATTTGAGCAGCACCAGTAACCATGTTCTTTACGTAATCCGCGTGACCTGGACAGTCAACGTGAGCGTAGTGACGGTTTAATGTTTCATACTCAATGTGAGAAGTGTTGATAGTAATACCACGTTCTTTTTCTTCAGGAGCATTGTCAATTGAAGAGAAATCACGAACAGCTGCAAGACCTTTAGACGCTAATACGCTAGAGATAGCTGCAGTTAATGTTGTTTTACCGTGGTCAACGTGACCAATAGTTCCGATGTTTACGTGTGGTTTGGAACGATTAAAACTTTCTTTAGCCATTGTGCTTTTTTAGTTTTTAAGTTATTAAAAAATTGCCATTTTACAAATATACAAAATTTCACCCATATAATGGATGAATATCTGCACGAGCCAATGACGAGATTTGAACTCGTGGCCTCTTCCTTACCAAGGAAGCGCTCTACCCCTGAGCTACACCGGCATTAAGTTCTTAAAATTTTGAGCGGGAGACGAGATTCGAACTCGCGACCCTCAGCTTGGAAGGCTGACGCTCTACCAACTGAGCTACTCCCGCTTATTACACTAAATTCAATGATTGTGGGGGTAGATGGACTCGAACCAACGATACCGTGAGGTGACAGATTTACAGTCTGCTGCAATAGCCACTATGCGATACCCCCAATAAAATGATATTGAGCCGGTGGAGGGATTCGAACCCCCGACCTGCTGATTACAAATCAGCTGCTCTAGCCAACTGAGCTACACCGGCGCATTGAATATTTATAAAATTTTAAAGAACGTTTTCTTTTCCGTTTTTCGGTTTGCAAATATAAACACTATTAGTAAATACACAAAGCATTTTTTTATTTTTTTTCAAAAAAAAACGAGACAAAAAAATGCCTCGTTTCTAATATATTGTATTTCAGTTGTTATGAAACTTTTTCTTTTTCTTTTAACACTTGCTTTCTTAATGCTTCTGAAGCTAAATCAGTTGCTTCTTCAAAAGATTTAGCTTGCTTTTTAGCAAATAATTCCTTTCCAGGTAGATGAATTTTAACTTCACTAATCTTATTTTCTAAATCAGTTGTGTTATCTAATCTTAAGAAAACTTCTGTAGAAACTATATGATCGTTAAATAAATTTAATTTAGAAATTTTTGATTCAACATAATCAATTAGTTTTTGATCAGCCGTAAAATGAACTGCTTGCACTTTAATATCCATGACTCTTCATTTTTTCTGCCCTCTAGGATGGGCTTGTGAATAAATATTAGTTAATTCCGAAAAAGAATTGTGAGTATACACTTGAGTTGCTGATAAATCAGCATGCCCTAAAAGATTTTTTAATACTTCTAAACCAACCCCATTATTCATCATGTGTGTAGCAAAAGTATGTCTTAGAACGTGTGGACTTTTCTTTTCTAAATTCGTATGAGAACTAAGATAATTATTAATTATTCTATAAACAAGTTTCTCATATATTTTTTTTCCATTTTCGCAAATGAATAATTTTTTTTCCGATGAGTTAAATTCAGCTCTTAATTTTATATAATCCGAAATTTTTTCATATAATTCTGTCGATATAGGGATAATCCTTTCTTTATTTCGTTTACCTAATACCTTCAGATAATCATATTGCACATCCGAAATATTAAGATTTATAAGTTCAGTTAGACGTATACCTGTTTGATAGAACAATTCTACGATTAAACAATTTCTGATCCCTTTAAAATCGTCTGAAAAATACTCGTTCATTTTTTGACTTTCTAATTCAGACTCTTTCACAAACAAAGGAAGTCTTTTTGGGATTTTTGGTGCAATAACCTTTTTGAATGGGTTTTGTTCAAAATACCCATTCTTTTGACACCATTTTACAAATGACCTGAGAGAAGATAGTTTTCTATTAACTGTTTTATTCGAAAAGCCTGAATCAATCATATCAACTAACCAAGATCTTATCAACTGATGATTCATCTCAATTAGTTTGTTTAAAGAATCTATTCCTGAAAATTCGAAAAATTGTTTTAAATCATTTTCGTATGCAATTACAGTATGCTGTGAAAATCTTTTCTCATTAGAAAGAGAATTTAAAAATTGATTTAAAACAAAAAAAGGAGCCATAATAGACCCCTTTACGAAAAATATATCAAAAAGTTATATTAATCTTGTTGAGATTGCATCTTAGTTTTGTAAGTAGCCTTGATGATAGCTTGTCTGTTAACAACAGATGGCTTCGTAAACTCCTTACGAGATCTCAATTCTAACATAACTTTAGTTTTGTCAAATTTCTTCTTGTACTTTTTAAGCGCTCTCTCAATGTTTTCGCCTTCTTTAACTGGGATAATTAACATATTTTTGTTTATTAAATTCTAATTTGGGTTACAAAATTAAACTATTAAAATAAATATCCAAATTTTATTTCAAAATTTCTCTTGAAATAACTAATTTTTGAATTTCTGAAGTTCCTTCACCAATAGTACAAAGTTTGGCATCTCTGTAAAATTTTTCTACTGGGAAATCTTTTGTGTAACCATAACCTCCGAATATTTGCACTGCTTCATTAGCAACTCTACACGCTACCTCAGACGCATAATATTTAGCTATTGCAGATTCTTTTGTCATTGGGCGTTTGTTGTTTTTTAAATAAGCTGCCTGGTATAACAAGAGTTCTGCTGCTTCTATTTCAGTTGCCATGTCTGCTAATTTAAAGCCTATCGCTTGGAATTTTGAAATTGATTGGCCAAACTGTTCTCTTTCTTTAGCATACTGAACAGCTGCTTCATAAGCACCTTTTGCAATACCTAATGATAAAGCTCCAATCGAGATGCGACCTCCGTCGAGGATTTGCATTGCTTGCTTGAAACCATGACCTATTTCACCAATAATATTTTCTTTCGGTATTCGGCAATTATCAAAAATTAATTCACAAGTTTCTGATGCACGCATACCCAATTTATTTTCTTTTTTTCCTGCTGAAAAACCAGGTGTTCCCATTTCAACAATAAATGCAGATGAATTATTCGGTGTTCCTTTTTCACCGGTACGAGCCATCACAACAGCAACATTTCCTGATTTCCCATGAGTAATAAAGTTTTTAGAACCATTCAATACCCACTGATCTCCATCTAAAACTGCAGTGGTATTCATTCTACCTGAATCAGAACCTGTTCCCGTTTCAGTCAATCCCCAAGCACCAATCCATTCAGCAGAAGCTAATTTTGGTAAATATTTCTTTTTTTGTTCTTCGGAGCCATGATAGTAAATATGACCCGTACACAATGAATTATGAGCAGCAACAGATAATCCAACTGATCCACATACTTTAGCTATCTCTTCAATTACAGTTATATATTCAAAATAGCCAAAACCAGAACCTCCATAAGTTTCGGGGATAAACACACCCATTAAACCTAATTCACCTAATTTTTTGAATACATGAACAGGAAATTCTTGAGATTCATCCCAATCCATAAAATATGGTTTTATCTCTTTTTCTGCAAAGTCACGCACCATTTGTGCGATCATTTTTTGATTTTCGTTTTTATCAAAATTCATAATTATGTAAATTAAGATTTAACAAATTAATATTCTACTAATTTAACAATATTATCACTAAAAGGTTGCAAAATACTATCACCATTTAAAAAACTTAAACCAACCAAGAAATTAAATCCGGCTACAGTTCCCCCGCATTTCTGAACTAATACAGCGGCAGCACTTGCAGATCCTCCTGTAGCTAATAAATCATCATGAATTAAAACTTTATCGCCTTCTGTAATTGCATCCGTGTGAACTTCAATGGTAGCACTACCATATTCTAAATCATAACTATGTTCGATTTTCTTGTATGGTAATTTTCCTTTTTTTCTAATTAAAACAAAAGGAAGGCCTAATCTAATTGCAAGTGGGTATCCAAATAAAAAACCACGGCTTTCTATACCAGCAATTTTTGTAATACCTTTATCTTTATACAAATCAACCAAATGATCTAATACTTCAGCGGAAATTACAGGATCGAGCATTATTGTACTAATATCCTTAAAATTTATCCCAGGTTTTGGAAAATCGGGAACATCACGAATTACTTTTTTTAATTTATCTTGTATCATAAAGTTAAATAAGGTTTAATTTTCTCAAAAATTTCTATTGTAATTAATTTTGATTCTAAAAGATCGTTAATTGAGTTAAAATTCCCTTTTTGTAATCTCATTTTAACAATAGAGTTTGCAATATTCCAACTAATGTAAGGATGATTTTTTAGTTCTTCTACTGTTGCCAAATTAATATTTATTTTTTTTAGATTTGAAGGATTAACTTGGATAGAGGATTCAATTTCTGTTAATTTTTCTGGTGTGAATTGCCAAACTTCCAAAAGTTGTTGTTTAGAGATAAACCCACCTAATTTTTCTCTTTGTTTGATTATATTTTTCGCAAAAAATGGCCCGATACCTTTTATTGATTGCAATTCATCCTCAGTCGCTTGATTAATTTCAATTAAAACAATTTTAGGTTTTACTCCTTCTTCCTTTTTAAAAGCGTTTTTATTTTCAAAAAACTGTTTTCTATCAGGATAAAAAGTTGAGTCTTTAATAAGTCTAAAAACTTCTTTTGGAATTACAAATACTTTTGCGAGTTGCTCATTTGAATAGAAACCATATTTTCCAAATTTCAATACAGCATTTGCTTGTTTTTCTGTCAATCCTAAATACATCCACTCTTTTGTAGTATAAGAATTAGGATCAAATTTTGATGGGGGAACCTTAAATACTTTCTTTTTCTTTTCAAACTTTTTGGTAGGTGTGTACTTTAAATTTTGAAATATTTTCTTTTCTTCAATCGTTATGTGAATAGGTTTGTCTGGAAATAGATAGATTATTATACGAGGTAGAAAGGATACCAAACACAAAAGAGCAACGAATATAAACATTGCTCTTCTTGTTCTTTTTGATAAATAAAAATCTTCGTTATTCATTTATACTTTCCTTCTTTTTATGAATTAAGTAATATATAGGTAAACCTAAAAAAACAATAAACAAACCAATACCTGAATTTTTGAAATCATATATCAATAAATCAACACAAATGGCAAACGTAATCAGAATATACAACGCAGGAACTATTGGGTATCCCCATGCTTTATATGGTCTTTCCGTATTTGGTTCTTTTTTTCTTAAAATAAAAATTCCAAGAATTGTCAGAATATAAAATAGCAAAGCAGCAAAAGTGCTATATACAAGTAAATCACTATATTTTCCTGATAAACATAATACTGACGCCCAAATACATTGAATCCAAAGTGCGTAACCAGGAACATCATTTTTATTTATTTTTTTTGCCTTTTTAAAAAATAGACCATCTTTTGCCATTGTGTGAAATAAACGTGATCCGGCAAGAATAAGTCCATTGTTACAACCAAACGTTGAAACTAAAATTAAGCCTGCCATAAGAAAAGAACCTACAGTACCAAAAATCATCTCAGCTGCCCCTGCTCCTACTCGATCATTTGACATAAACATGATACCTTGAGAAAAAGCATCTTTTCCATGTACATTTCCCTCCAACGGTATCAAAGCGAAATAAGCTAAATTTGCTAACAAATAAATAATAGTTACAATCAGAGTTCCTAGAAACAAACTTCTTGGAATATTTTTCTTTGGCTCTCTAATTTCACTTGCGATGAAAGTGACATTATTCCAAGCATCAGAGGAGAATAAAGAGTTAATAATTGTTGCGCCAAGAGCCCCCATTAAAGCGAAACCAGATAATTGAATTGTTTTCACATTGCCTAGACTATCAACAACCGTTTTTTTAGCTTCCCATGGATTTGTAAAGTTTTGGGAAATCACATCTGACTTTAAACCAATCCATAACCCTAAAAATATCAACGCAAATAAGGCAATCAATTTAGCAAACGTAAAAATAAGCTGAATAAACTTCCCATTTTTAACACCGCCCGTGTTCAAAAAAGTTAAAACAACCAATGAAAAAATAGAAAGTAATTGGGCGTACGTAACAGAATAAATTTTAAAAAAATCAATCGCGATGGTATTTAGCATAGGAAAGAAAACTGCTGCATATTTAGAAAATGCTACAGCAACAGCTGCAATTACCCCTGTTTGAATAACAGAAAACACTGTCCAACCGTACATAAATGAGACTGTTTTTCCATATGCTCTTTGAAGATAAACATATTGTCCACCCGCATTTGGCATCATTCCTGCTAATTCACCATAACTCAAAGCAGCAAAAACAGTTATTAGACCAGTTAAAAACCACAACACCATTATCCAAGCTGCAGAACCAACGTCTCTCGCCATCGGAGCTGTAACAATAAAAATTCCGGAACCAATCATCGAGCCTGCAACAACGGTAGTTGCATCAACAAGTCCTAGTGATTTTTTTAGATGGTGACTAGACAAAATTCAAATGGATTATGAATTTAATTTAAAAGTGTTAATCGAGTTGATTATTTTCAGAATCTAATTCATTTAATTTGCTTTTTCTTCTTGAATAAGTAAAATAAATAACAACCCCTATTGCCAACCAACTTAAAGAAAGTAACTGAGCATCTACACTTAGGTTAAACATCAAATAAATATTAATCAAGATACCCGAAACTGCGATTACAGGCAATGCAGGAACTTTAAATGTTCTAGGTAAATTAGGTTCTTTCACCCTTAAAACCCAAACGGCAATACATACCATTAAAAACGCAAATAATGTGCCGAAACTCGTCATATCTGCTAATTTATTTATTGGAGTAAAAGCTGAAACAACAGCAATTACAATCCCTAACAACATTAAATTTCTACGAGGTGTACCTGACAAAGGATTAATTTCAGCAAAAACTTTTGGTATTAATCCGTCTTTAGCCATACCAAGAAAAATTCTAGATTGTCCCATAATCATTACCATAAGTACAGATATCAATCCAATTGTTGCCGCAATTGTAATTACGTAACTAGCCCATTTTTGACCAGCAATATCAAATGCATAAGCAACTGGAGCTTTAATAGCTTCCGGATATTTTCCTACTGGATTAAAATCTTGGTAATTCATCATACCTGTTAGTACAAGAGAAACAAGTATGTAAAGCGCTGTACATATTAAAAGTGATGCAACAATAGCAAATGGAACATCTTTTTTTGGATTAATCGCTTCTCCAGCCTGGGTGGAAACAGCATCAAATCCTACATAAGCAAAAAAGATAGCCGCTGCTCCTGAAATTATACCTTGAACACCATATGCATTTTGAGCAACCCCATCATGTACTATATTTTTAACTTCAGGAATAAAAGGTGACCAATTTTCCAAGTTTATAAAAAATAAACCAGCAATGATTACAAATAATACTGCCGCAACTTTCAATAACACAATAAAATTATTTGCTTTAGCAGCACCTTTAGTACCTCTAACCAATATTGAAACAACTAATAATACAATTAAAAATGCAGGTAGATTCATGGAAAAACCTGAACCCGTATAACTGCTTGGATCTGTAGTTAGCCAATCAGGAAGTTTTATTCCAAACATTTTTAACAACTTATTAAAATAACCTGACCAAGAGACTGCAACTGTCATTGAACCCATTGCATATTCGAGTATTAATCCCCATCCAATAACCCATGCCATAAATTCACCAATAGTACCATATGCATAGGCGTAAGCAGAACCTTCAACAGGAAGAATTGCTGCAAATTCAGAATAACACAACGCTGCAAAAACGCAAGCAATACCAGCTATTACAAATGACAATGCTAATGCAGGTCCTGCGTGAAAATAAGCTCCTGTACCTGTTAAAACAAAAATTCCACCTCCTATAATAGCACCTACACCAATTGCTGTTAAACTCCATTTTCCAAGTACGCGCTTCAGCTCACTTTTCTTCATATCAGCTTCAAATGCGCTGATTGGTTTTTTTCTCCAAAGTTTTGACATGATTTATATTTCTGTTAGTAAAATTTCAATTGTTTCTTCCAATGTTTTTGGATTATAATTTAATTCTGCTTTCGATTTTGATAAGTCGAAACCAGTTCTTGGTGGACGTTTAGCAGGCTGATTCAACGTTATAGAAGAGATAATTTCTACGTTTTCAGTAGATTTATTAAGGTGTTTAGCTATTCTAAAAACTATTTCATTAACCGCCATTAATTCAGGTCCGCATAAATGAAAAATACCTTTTTTATTTCTATTACAAATTTCCAAACAGCCCCAAGCTAAATCTTCAGCCCAAGTAGGCATTCTAAATTGGTCATTAATTATTTTCATCGGAGAACCTTTCGTTAATGCATCGATAGACCAAAGCACGATATTAGTTCTTGATAAATTATTTGCAGTTCCATAAACAATAATTGTTCTTGCAATAGACCAATTATCATTTTCAGCATTAATTAAAATATTTTCAGCATCTACTTTAGATTGCCCATAGATACTTACAGCAGATGGTTTATCTGTTTCTTTATAATTCCCTTTTAATCCGTCAAATATAAAATCGGTAGAAACTAATTGAAAATGAGCATTTATTTTCTGAGCTTCATCCCATAATTTCTGTGTGGCTAATACATTAACCTCATTACATTCCTCAGGATTTAGCTCACAGTAGTCTACATTTGTAAGTGCAGCTGTATGGATTATATGCGTTGGATTATAATTTTGAAAAACAGTCTGAATATTTTCTAAATCTGTAATATTCATAGATCTGTAAAACTCATTAGGACATAATGAATTTCTATTATCTCCTGAAGAAGTTGCTAAAAAATCAATCCCTCTTTTTAAACAAATTTTGACGATTTTTTGCCCCAATAAACCATTAGAACCTGTTATTAAAATTTTCATTTATAAAATTTTGACGCTCAAAAATAGAAGTTTTTTATCAAAGTTACTTCAATTCAAGTAATTCATTTAAATGGCGAATTTGATCAGGCGTACCTAGTACAAACAATTTTGAATGTGGAACTATTTCTTCTTCACCCGTTGGGTTAATTATATATTCACCTTTTGGTGTTTTATAACCGATTATTGTAATATTCGTAACGCTTCTTATTTTTAAGACCTTTAGATCCTTTAATTTTTTAAATTGATATTCAATCGGTAATTCATTAAATGCAATAGATTCAATATTCACACCATCATTTCCTTGAGAACGAATTGAATCCATGAATTCAACTACGTCTGGATTAGCAACTAGAGAAGCCATGTGTGTTCCCCCAATAGTATCTGGCATTATTACATTGTCTGCACCAGCTAATTTTAGTTTTGCGCTAGCAGTAGAATGAGTCGCCCGCGATATTATTTTTACTTTTTCATTCAACTCTCTTGCAGAAAGAACAACATACAAGTTATCAGCATCTTTGGGTAAACAGGTAATTACTGCAAGAGCTTTATCAATTTTTGCCTTTGCCAAGACCTCATCGCTCGTGGTATCACCTGCAAGAAATACATATCCAGGAAGGTGATTGTATTTTTCAATTTCAACTTCGTTGATATCAATGATTAATACAGGTGTTTTTTTACTGATTAAATCTTCTGCAACTTGTTTACCTACCCTACCAAATCCGCATATAACTACATGTTTTTCCATAACCGTTAATTTTTTATTCGACCTGTATTGCTTCAAATTCGCTTTGTAATCACCACCCATAATGTACTTAGTTATGGAAGAAATGGCCAAAGCAAAAGTACCAAAGCTTGTAATAATTAGAAATATAGTAAATAGTTTCCCCGACATTGACAATTCGTGCGTCTCTTTAAACCCAACTGTCGCAGTGGTAATTATTGTCATATAAAACGCATCAAACCAAGACCAACCTTCTATTAACATAAATCCAATGGTCCCCAGGGTGATAATCGCTACTATTATCCCTATGAATATATATACCCTTTTAAATACCCTTAGTGTTTCGAACATATTATATCTCCCAAACTGTTGGTCTTTTTGTACGTTTAAATCCAAAAAAATGTTTGTGCTCGAGGATCCAAGCCATTGCAAAGTAAATCAGTAATGGAGACCCTAAAGCAATAAACGAAGCGTAAATAAATCCAATTCTAACTTTAGAAGAACTGATCCCTATTTTGCGAGCAATCCAAGAACAGACACCATAGGATTTCAATTCGAAGAAAAAAGCTATTTTTTGAATTGTTCTCATGAATTTAATAATTTAACTCCTATTTGACAATTTAAACATCTTTTATTCACACAAAAATCGTTTAATAATTCCAATAAACCTTGAGTTTCAAAAATTGATTTCGTTTTTTGACCTAATTTTTTAAACTTTTGAACTTTAGCATTTTTTTCTGGAGGAAGTTCATTGGCAAGTTCAACTAGTTCTTCTAATAATTCAATTTCATTCGATGTTGAATATTTCCAAAAAGAAAAGGGAATAATAAAGTTTGTTATAATCAATGTTTTTAATTCTTTTGATAGACTATTTGTTTTTTTATTATTTGAGTCCTTGAAGTGGGTTTTGGTTTTCCAAAAATCTGGAAATTCTAGTCTTTTATTTTCAACCCAATCTAACATGAGTTTTTTATTTTCAAAATCTCTTAATAAAAAATCATCCTCAATTAATAGAGCGAAGACTACAATTCGTAATGTTGGATAAGCTGGAGGACGACAACCAAAAAATATCCATGAAGTGCTATTCATCACTGTTAAGTTGTATTTGAGAATGAGATAATCCGCTTCTTTTTTTAAATTGATGACATAATTATCTTCTGATTCTATTGGAATCAAACCAGAAATACCTAATAACAACGTAATGCGTTGATCTGAAGATAACCTAAAAAGTATTGAACTTGATACACGACTCAATAGCTCAATCATTGGAAGTTCATTCACTTTAGAAGCGATAATTTTCCCTAAAAGTTCCAATTTTAATCGCATTACATCATTATTTAATTCAGATAATCTATTCACTATACAAATAGATTTCCTTTCTAGTCTTCTAAAAAAAGCAGATTCAATTTCTTTATGTTTAATGATAGTTGGGACAAAATTCCATTGAGAGGCACAGGCTATCGTATTTTGATTTTCAAAGAGTATCTCTATTTTATCAAGTTCTTCTTTTGGTATGAAATTGCTTAACTCTAACACAGGAATTATTTCATTATTGACACTAACCTCCATATCGTGTATATATACCACGTGTAGAATCACATTATTGTATGCATCATCGAATTGATGTTTGTGTTTTAACCAATCTGACGAACGAATATGGATTTCGACATTTCCAGACCAAAGGAGATTATTAATGCGTATTGAAGCTTCAAAAAAATCAGGACCGCTGTCTTTGTTATGAGAACCAGGATGGATTATCTCGATTAACTCTCCCTTTTTTGTTTTTAAATTTATTGGGAGACGTTTCATCTTCCATATAAAATGCAACCACTCTTCTTTCATAAAGTATTCAATATAAACATATTAATAATTTGAATACTATTTAAGTTAAGAAAAAAGGAGAGATATTAAAACAAAAAAGGAGCAAAAAATGCTCCTTATCTAGAATCTAATTTTTCTTATTTATACTCCGGAAATAAGCTTAACAAACCTTCTTCAGAGGCATCACAAACACCTCTTTCTGTGATTATTTTCGATACTAATCTTGCAGGCGTTACATCAAATCCATAATTGCTTGCTGGAGTAGTTTCTGGACAAATCAATACTGGTTCAATGTTGCCATTTTTACCTTTTCCTATCATATAACGCACCTCATCTTGATTACGTTCTTCAATTGGAATTTCAGTTAGTCCATTATTGATTGTCATATCCAAGGTTGTCGATGGTAAAGCAACGTAAAATGGAATTTTATTATCGTAAGCAGCTAATGCTTTTAAATACGTACCAATTTTATTAGCCACATCCCCTTGACGCGTAGTGCGATCTGTACCAACAATTACCATATCTACCATACCGTGTTGCATTAAATGTCCACCGGCATTATCAACGATTAGTGTATGCGGAACATTGTGGCGTGTCAATTCATATGCAGTCAAGTTAGAACCTTGATTTCTTGGTCTAGTTTCGTCCACCCAAACATGAACTTTAATACCTTTCTGAATCGCCTGATAAATTGGTGAAGTAATGGTTCCCCACTCTACACATCCTAACATACCAGCATTACAATGCGTTAAAATATTAACTACATCTCCACTTTTTCTCGAAGCAATTTCTTCAATTAATGGTAAACCATGAACACCAATCATACGACAGGTTTCTACATCTTCTTCAACGATATCAGCAGCAGCTTTCCAAGCAGTAGCCAAAAAATCATCCGCATTATCCAATGCTTCACGCATTTTATCCAATGCCCAAAATAAATTTACCGCTGTTGGTCTTGAAGCTCTTAAATCAGAAAACGCTTGGTCTAAAAAACCACCATCTAACTGATTTTCTAGCATCTCTCTAACTGCTAGATAAATACCATAAGCTGCTGTTGCTCCGATAAGTGGGGCACCACGAACGGTCATATCTTTGATTGCAACTTCAGCATCTTTATAGGTTTCTAATTTTACTGTCACAAATTCATGTGGCAATTTACGTTGATCGATAACCTCAACATATTTATCTTCTGTTGTCCAGATTGTTCTAAATTTTGACATAGGGAGTATTAATGATGAATGATTAATATTTGATGATTAATGATGAATTAATTGAAGTCGCGATGTATCACATCTAAATTAATTTCGGAAAATGATTTAGCTGTGCGAGGCCAATTTGCAGATGTTCCCGGTCTTACTAATTGTATCGTTTGAAAACCAGCATTATCAGCCGCTTCTAACTCTTCCACAATATCAGATAGAAAAAGAATATCATTCGGTTTTTTGCCAATCAATGAAGCTATTTTGGAATAGGTTTCAGTTTCTCTTTTACCACCTGTATTTGTATCAAAATAATTTGAAAAATATGGAGTTAAATCTCCTGCTTCTGAAAAACCAAAAATCAGTTTTTGCGCTGCAACCGAACCGGATGAAAATACACCTAATTCAATATTATTTATTTTCCAAAGTGCTAGCGCATTTGCTACATCTTGGTATACATGCCCTTTGATTAAACCAGATTCATACGCCTCTTTCCAAAGAATTCCCTGTAATGTTTTCAAAGGTGTGATTTTTTTATCTTCCAAACTCCAGGTAGTTAATTGATTTATTACCTCTTCATTTGTTATTAAATCAACCCCTTCAATTTTTGCTATTTCCTTTGTTTGCTTGAAAACTTCTACTACTTCTGATAAATGGGTTAAATCTTTCACCTTATCTATATTTTCTCTGAAATAAGGAAAAAGAACATCATATACAAAAGAGACTGAGGTAGTTGTTCCTTCTATGTCCGTAAGAATATATTGTGGTTTTGACATGAAACTAAATTTGAGGCAAATGTAAAAAAGAAATCCCTCATTAAGAGGGATCATACTATTATTTAAACGTGAAAAATCATGTTCATTTAACCAACAGTGATTTCCGCAAATTTAGTTTGAATGTTATTTTCCGTGTAATGAGGAACCCAACCTGTCATATCAATAAAAATTCGGATTGCTTTCACAAAAGGATTCATTGGTCCTGCATCAAACCAATGTTTTGTTCCTTCTGGTACAGAAATTAAATCACCACGTTCACACAATAAATTAAAAACGGGTTCAGTTTCTAAATTAAACCAAAACAAACCTTGACCATCTACGAAAAACCGAATCTCATCTTCAGAATGGGTATGTTCCGCTAAAAACTTCGTACGTATTACGTCATAATTTTCTGTCAAGGAATTAATTGTAATTACGTCTGCTGTTTTATACCCACCTTTTTCCATAAAAGGATTTAAATCTTTTGCATAAGCAGCTAAAATTTCTTCTGGTGTTGCCGTATCTTCAAAAACAACATCACATTGCCACTGATCAAAAAAGATACCTCTTTGATTAAAAAACGTTTTAATTTCTTGAGGATCTGTAATTCTTATATTTTTTTCTGGTATTGATAAAACTGCCATATTCTTGATTTTTCACAAAATTAAATCATGTAAATATCATTTCCTACTAAAACTATATGATTAATCTTTGGTGAAATTAATCTGTTTATATTGACCTTCCGAAGTTTGCATTCTTAAAATATACTGTGCTGGAACTAATTCTTGGATATTAATCGTACTTGTTTTGGAAGTTATTTTGCCCTCTAAAATTACCTTTCCAACAAGATCTAAAACAGTATAGTTTTCAAAAGAACTACTCGATTGTTTTATAGTAAGTTCATTTACTACTGGATTTGGATAAATTGAAACAAATTCATTTGATTCATTAGTCAAACTCGCACAATCATTTATATTAAAACTTTTTGTTATCTGATTCATACATTTATTTTCAGTTACCGTGTAGATTACACTAACAGTTCCAGTAGAAGTTGGTGTAAGTTTTCCATTTTGATCAATGGTTGCCAAAGCATTATCAGATAAACTCCAAACACCTCCTTGTACAGTTGAAGATATGCTAAGTGATTTACCCAAACACATATCCGAAACGTTTACAATTGAACCTGGATTAGGTAAACTATTTACAACTATCGTAAGCTCATTTTGATTAGCACATTGACCAGTCGTTGGTGTAAATGTATAGGTAGTCGTTTTTGTATTATCCAACATTGGTGACCAGCTTCCTGTAATATTATTGGTAGATTTAGTTGGTAAATCACTTAATGTCGAACCAGAACAGATAGGACTCACAGAAGTAAACGTTGGTGTTACCTTAGAATTAACGGTAATTGTTAAAGTAGTAGTAGTTGCACATTTTCCTTGGTTTGGAGTAAATGTATAGGTAGTTGTTTTCGTATTATCCAACGCAGGTGACCAGGTTCCTGTGATACTATTATTCGATGAAGTTGGTAATGCATTCAATGACGTACC
>Ga0315908_10000044_pt1 | contig 100706 bp, 83 predicted proteins | sample LakEriMetagenome_12_FD_203520 | JGI IMG/M metagenome (GOLD analysis project Ga0315908, IMG submission 203520) | Freshwater fungal communities from buoy surface, Lake Erie, Ohio, United States - Buoy 4 MA124 | ecosystem: Environmental > Aquatic > Freshwater > Lake > Lake biofilm | place: USA...
AATGATCTCCCCATTAGATTTTATAAAAAAATGGAGAGAAACAAAAAATGAAGAAAAAATAGAAATTACTATTTTTGATGATAGAATTAATAATTAAAAATAGGTCAACCTATTTTAGGGATGTACATTTTGGTATTTACAATTCATAATCAATCATTAAACATTATCTTTGCGCTATGGTAATGAAACGTTTAAATCTGCCGATAGCTCCCTTGAAATTAACGAAAAGCGGAGAAACAATTTATGTTCATTGTCATGTGCGTAAAAAAAAATTGTTACTTACTCCGGAGGAATGGGTACGTCAACATGTAATCCATTTTTTATTAACTCATTCAGAAGTTCCTATCGGAATGATGAATACAGAGGTGGGTATGAAAATCAACAAACTAAAACGTCGTTCTGACGTGATTGTTTTTGGTGCTGATAAATCGGTTTTATTATTAGTTGAATGTAAAGCACCAGAGGTTCCGGTAAATGACAAAGTACTACACCAAGCCGCACAATACAATTCACACGTTAAAGCAAACTATATATGGCTTACGAATGGATTAGACCATCATTTGTATCTCATTAACCATCAAACCGGTGAAATTAAACGATTGGAAGGATTAGGTAAATATGAAGAATTATTAAAATAAAAAAACCGCTTCAATTCTGAAACGGTTTTAAATGTATTAGAAAGAGAAGGGATTATTTTTTCTCTTCTTCTTTAGAGCAACATGCTTTTTTCTTTCCTTTTTTGCATTCTTTTTTAGATTCGCATTTTTTGTCTTCTCCTTCAGATTTGCAACAAGCTTTTTTGCAGTCTTTTTTACATCCTTCTTTTTCTTGGTCACAACATTTTTCTGTGCAAGCACATTTGTCGTGATTTGTTTCAGAAGCTAATAAAGAAGTAGATGAAGTTGCGAATAATGCTGCTAAAGATAAACTTAAAAGTATTTTTTTCATATGGCGGTGTATTAGTGTTTACGCTAAATTACGATTTAATTTGATAATTCTCCAATCTTGGTAATTCTACCCTTAACAACATCTCCAATTTTAACATTTATTTTGGTATCTAGGGGTAAAAACAAATCGATACGAGAACCAAACTTAATAAAACCATATTCAGAACCTGTTTCGACTTTTTGTCCTGGTTCAACATAGTAACAAATTCTTCGCGCTACAGCACCCGCAATTTGTCTAAATAACACTTCCTTACCAGATTTGTGTTCTGTAACTACAGTTGAGCGTTCATTATCTGTTGAACTTTTCGGATGCCAAGCAACTAAAAACAGTCCTTTGTGGTATTTCACATATTTAATTAATCCTGAAATCGGGTTAAAATTAGCATGTACATTTAAAGGGGACATAAAAATAGAAACTTGAATTCTTCTATCTTTAAAATACTCATTCTCTTCGGTTTCTTCAATAACAACCACTTTTCCATCAGCAGGACATAAGATATCGTTTTCTCCAAAAACAGGAGTAATGTTTGGAACTCTGAAAAACTGAATAACCAAGTAATAAAACACTAACAAAATCAATGAAATCAAAGCAAATAACCAAGTCCAACCCAATGATTTTAATAAATAAAAATTTCCTAATTCTAATACTCCGATAATTACGGTAGCAATTGCAATAATTAAATAACCTTCTCTGTGTAATTTCATTTTAAAAAAATTTGAGCAAAAATAAACATATTAATTGGTTAACGAACAATAATCTCCGTATAGATTGTCCACCAACAAAAGAAGAAAGGAATGGTAAATAAAGCAGCATCAAAGCGATCCAATATACCACCATGTCCAGGAAGGATATTTCCTGAATCTTTTATATTTAAACTTCTCTTAAATAAAGACTCTAACAAATCACCAAAAATGGCACCTGGTACAATAATGATTGCTGCCGGAATCCAAAAAAGCACCCCTCTCGATGGGTCAAAATAAGCAAACACAAAACCTATTAATATTGTCAGCACCACACCACCAATGGTACCTTCCCATGTTTTCTTCGGTGAGATACGTTCAAACAATTTAGTTTTACCAAAGAATCTACCAGAAAGATAAGCGAATGTATCATTTGACCAAATCAAAACAAACATTCCGATTAATTGAATCACTGATTCAGTATCTTCTACACGTATCAAAATCAATAAGAAAAAAGGAATAACTAAATAGAAAAAACCAAAAATTTGAATACCAATATTAACCAGAGGATTTGTTTTTTTACGCCAAAGTTCGGTGATGAATAATAATAAAAATAAAGGAATGATTAATGCAATTACAACATCCATATTCCATTCACCCAAAGCACCAGGGAGCATCAACGCAAAAATAGAGAAAATCACAATTGATGGAACTTGCCATTTTAATTGCACAATCTTATTTTCTTTGAAAAGTTTAAAATACTCGATTATTCCTAATAATAGAAATAAAGAAAAAACACCGATAGTAAGAAATTTATTCGCATAGATTGAAAAAAGAATCAAAGCAACAAAAATGGTTCCCGTTATAGCACGTTGAAGTAAATTACTCATATTGTAAAAATAAAAAGGCTGCTCCTTAGAACAGCCTTCAAATTTAATGATTTTAAATTTATTCAACAGTATTTTCTTCACTAGTCGGGGACTCTTGAGAATCTTCTACGACTTCCGACACCTCTTTTGCTTCGTCTGAAGTTGGTGATTCAGTGTTTTCTGTATGTTCAATTTTTTCTGTGATTTGATTTTCCACTACAGGAACTTCTTCCTCTTTTTCCCAAGGTCGTTTTCCGAAAATAGTTTCCAAATCTTCTTTAAAAATCACTTCTTGTTCTAGTAATTTTTCAGCCAATTCAACTAATTTATCTTTATTATCAGTTAAAATTTGTAAAGCACGTTTGTATTGTGATTCGATAATTTTACTAACCTCTTCATCAATGATACGAGCTGTTTCATCAGAATATGGTTTCGTAAAAGCATCTCTACCTTGCGAATCATAAAAAGAAATATTTCCAACTTTATCATTCAAACCATAAATAGAAACCATAGCATATGCTTGTTTAGTGACTTTTTCTAAATCACTCAAAGCACCAGTAGAAATTTTACCAAACATCAATTGCTCCGCTGCTCTACCGCCTAATGCAGAACACATTTCATCTAAGATTTGCTCAGAAGTAGTAATACTTCTTTCTTCAGGTAAATACCATGCAGCACCAAGTGATTGCCCTCTAGGCACTATCGTTACTTTCACTAATGGTGAAGCATATTCCAACAACCAAGATGTAGTAGCATGACCCGCTTCATGAAATGCAATAGAACGTTTTTCTGCTTTAGTAATAATTTTGTTTTTCTTTTCTAAGCCACCAACAATTCTATCCACTGCGTCAAGGAAATCTTGTTTATCCACACTCGTTTTATTGTGTCTAGCAGCAATTAAAGCGGCTTCATTACATAAGTTTGCAATATCTGCACCAGAGAATCCTGGAGTTTGTCTTGCTAAAAAATCGATATCAATAACACTATCTAATTTTATTGGTTTTAAATGAACCTCAAATATTGCTTTACGCTCATTGATATCAGGCATATCAACATAGATTTGTCTATCAAAACGACCAGCACGCATCAATGCACTATCTAATACATCCGCACGGTTTGTCGCTGCTAAAATGATAACCCCAGAGTTAGTACCAAAACCATCCATTTCAGTTAATAACTGATTCAAGGTGTTTTCACGTTCGTCGTTAGAACCAAAACTATTGTTTTTACCACGTGCGCGACCAATCGCATCAATCTCATCGATGAAGATAATTGAAGGCGCTTTTTCTTTCGCTTGTTTGAAAAGGTCACGAACACGTGATGCACCTACCCCTACGAACATTTCAACGAAATCAGAACCAGACAAAGAGAAAAAAGGTACTTTTGCCTCACCCGCTACTGCTTTCGCTAGCAAAGTTTTACCAGTTCCTGGAGGTCCTACTAACAACGCTCCTTTCGGAATTTTAGCACCTAAGTCAGTATAACGTTTTGGGTTTTTTAAGAATTCTACAATTTCTTGAATTTCTTCTTTAGCACCAGTTAAACCAGCAACATCTTTGAAAGTAACATTTGTTGATTTTCCCTTATCGTATAATTGCGCTTTTGATTTACCAATGTTGAATATTTGACCACCAGCGCCGCCACCGCCACCGCCCATACGACGCATAACGAACATCCATATGAGGACTAAAATTAGAATTGGCGCAAGGAAATTTAATATAGTAAACAAATAGTTAACTTCTTCTTTTAAATCATATTGAATGGGCCTTCTACCTCTTTCTTTAAGCGATTTATTTACCTCTCTAATCTCTTGCTCAAAATTACCAACATCCGCTATCTCCATTTGAATTACAGGTGTTCCCGCATTCATTCCCTTAGAAGCATTTTCATACACTTTTTTAAGCGCAGAAAATTCACCTTTTTGAGAATTCATCACGAAATTCACACCTTCTTGATTTAATTTAAAATCAACTCGTTGGTGGTTAACGATGGAAACATTAGTTACATAATTTGAATCCGCTAATTCTAAGAAAGCATCTCTACTAGTGAATTTAACTTCATTGATTCCACTCATGTAAAATTGCACAAGGATAATAGAAACCGCAATGATTCCATAAATCCAATATACATTAAACGAGAATTTCTTTTTATTCTCGTTATTGTTATTATTTTCTGCCATGATTTATAATGAAATAAGATTAATCAAGATTTGGAATATCAGTTCTTTGTGCGTCAGCCCAAAGGTCTTCCAAATCATAAAACGAACGTGCATCTTTGAGGAAAATATGAGCAACAACACTCACATAATCAAGCAAAACCCATTCAGAAGGCCCTTTCCCTTCAGCACCCCAAGGACGTTCTTGTAATTCTTTTCTAACATAACGAGTCACAGCATTATTTATACCGTCTACATGTGTAGTAGAATCACCTGAACAAATCACAAAAAAATCGGTTACTCTATTTTGAATTTCTCTAAGATCCAGCACCACTATGTCCTTCGCTTTGTTTTCCTGCATCCCTTCAACTACGGCGTCACAAAGGATTTTGGAATCTATGTCTTTTGCTATTTTATACATTCTTTCTTTTTAGTTACACAAATCTAATTAATTTTAACTTTACAGCGCTACAAATTAACAATTACTAACGATGATTGGTTCGGAAATAATCCATTTAAAACGTGTAGATTCAACTAGCAATTTTATTGCCACATTGTTAAAAGAGTCAAAAATTGTTAACGGACTGGTAATTTTGGCAGACGAACAGACGGAAGGCAGGGGTCAACGCGGGGCAAAATGGCAGTCTATACCAGGCCAAAATATTCTTTGCTCATGCTATATTCAACACAACGAACTTTCGATAAATCACCAACAAAACATAACTCATTTTGTGAGTTTAGCGATCTTAAATTGTTTAAACCATTTTGGCATAAAAGCAAAAATAAAATGGCCTAATGATATTGTTGTTGAAAATAAAAAAATTGCTGGCATTTTGATTGAAAATCAATTTCAAGGGCAAAAAATTAAAAGTAGTATCATTGGAATTGGATTAAATGTATTACAAGAAGACTTTGACTTTATTAATAGTACGAGTATCGTAAACGAATTAAAAAAAGAAATCTTTCTTAAAACAGTTTTCAATCAATTAATTTACTCGCTAAACCAAGAATTTATTCATCTTCAACAACACTCTTTTTCCATTATGGAAACAAATTACAGGAATAATCTTTGGTTACTCAATGAGCCTTCTGAATACGAGACAGAAAATGGAGAGAAATTTATTGGAATGATAAAAGGAACAGATTCAATGGGTAAACTATTAATTTACAGAGAAGATAAAACAAGTGTAGAATCGTTCGGATTAAAAGAAATAAAGTTTACTAAGCGAAACGCTCTGTAAGCTTTGTAGCCATTGTATTAAATAAATTACGCAAAGGTTTTTCAGCTACAAGTTGAATCATCTTACTCACTTTTGCATCAAATATCAATTGACCTTCTGTTTGATTTTCAACTTGATTAAGATTAACTGTAAGTGTAAAAGGGAAGGGTGATTTAGCCCCAGACTTTAAAACCAATTGATTTGGCTGATTTTCTGAAAGAAATTCCATAGGAATAATAATCCCACCTTGCACTTTGAAACTACAATGCTCAGTAGAAGCCTCCCAATCTTTTATCTTGTCTAATGGCAGTAAATGATAAAGATTAGATACATCACGTAAAAAAGAGAATACTTCTTGAATTGATACTTTAGCAACAGCAGGTGTACTCTCTATTACCATGATTATTTATTCCAATTAGCAGGATCTTGTCTCCAAGCTTGTAATGACTCTACATCACTTTCTGTAATATAATCATGTTTTACAGCTTGAGACATTAGGTAGTCATAATTTGTAAGTGTTTCGAATGGACATTTAGCATTTGTGAAGTTTTCAATAGCTACGTCAAATCCGTAACTAAAAATAGCAACCAAACCTTTAACTTCGCATCCAGCAGCACGAAGTGCATCTACAGCTTGTAAACTGCTTCCACCTGTAGAAATTAAATCTTCGATCACAACTACTTTCTGTCCAGCTTCAAAATCTCCTTCAATTTGATTTCCTAAACCATGAGCTTTTGGAGAAGTACGCACATAAACAAATGGCAGACCTAATTCTTGCGCTACTAAAGCACCTTGAGCTATACCACCGGTAGCAACACCAGCAATAACATCTGGCTTACCAAATTTATCTAAGATCACATCAGCGTAGGATTGACGGATAAATGTTCTAATTGAAGGGTAAGACAAAGTTTTTCTGTTATCACAATATATTGGAGACTTCCATCCAGACGCCCAAGTAAACGGATTTGCAGGCTGTAATTTTATTGCTTTAATTTGCAATAAGAATTCGGCAACTTTTAATGCTCTTTCGTTATTCAAAATCATATTGCAAATGTATAAAGTTTTTATTCAAAACAAACCTCTGATTTTCGCTAACAATAAAGAATTAGACAATTTTAATGGAATTCTCATAAAAGAAAGCTTAGTGTTTAGTGATAGAAACCTAGTTAACAACTTATTAAAAAATAATTCGCTAAACAACCCCGTTTTCATTTTATGTGAAAATCCTGAAAAAAGTTTTCAACTTTATTTTGAAGATCATGAAAAAATAGAAGCAGCCGGAGGTATAGTAAAAAGAAAAAATAGGTATCTATTTATTAAAAGAAATGGTTTTTGGGATATTCCCAAAGGAAAACTCGAGATGAATGAGACACCGGAGGTTGGTGGAATAAGAGAAATCGAAGAAGAATGTGGAATCAAGGGCCCTATTATTGACTATCTGATAACAATCACTTATCATACGTATGAAAATAAAGGAATACCAACCCTTAAAAAAACCTATTGGTATGCCATGCATTATGATGGTCCTAAAGAAGTAAAACCTCAGTTGGAAGAAGGTATAAGCAAAGTTTCATGGAAAAAAGAAACGAAAATTTTTAAAGTTTTAACAAACACCTATGCTTCCATTGAAGATGTTATTCGTCAATTTGTTATAAAAAATAATATTACTATTGAAATCTAATTAAATTTGTATCTGTAAAAATTAAAATTATGAAAAAAGTACTTGTTATATTGATGCTATGTGGTGGTTTTACTACACTCTTAAACGCTCAAGAAGTTGCTAAAACGGAAGTGAATGCAAAGAAAAAGAAGGCTCCTATCACTTTCAAAACACTCACTATTGAAAGAAACAATATTCCTTATGGTTCAGATGAAACATTCACTTTTACATTTAAAAACACAGGGAAAGAACCTATTATAATCTCGAATGTTCAAACGAGTTGTGGTTGTACAACAGCAAAAAAACCAGAAGCACCTGTTGCACCAAAAAAATCTGCTGATATTTCAGTAAAATACGACACTAAAAGAGTGGGTCAGTTTACAAAGACGATCACTGTGAACTCTAATGTAAGCGAGCCTATTGTACTGACAATCAAAGGTACCGTTCTTCCACAAAACAATAACACTCCTTCACAAACTCCAGCTAACAATCACTAATATTAAAAAAAATGATTTCAATAAAAAAGCTTCCTTTACGGAAGCTTTTTTATTACATTTTATTTGGAGATTCTATTCCTAAAAGCTTTAATGACTTAGCAATTATGTTTGCAACATTTTGACTTAGAGTCAAACGAAGATTTTTATTTTCAACATCTTTCTCTATAAGTACTGGAACAGCTTGGTAAAAATGATTATATGCTTTAACAAGTTCAAACAAATAATTTGCTATAACCGCAGGTGAATAATGATCTCCCGCTTCTTTTATAACTAAAGGATATTGACTTATTAATTTTATCACCTCTTTTTCCTCAACACCAAGAGTTGCATTCACATACGAACCAATTTCTCCTGCTTTACTCAATAATGACTGTATTCTAGCATGAGCATATTGTAGAAATGGCCCTGTATTTCCGTTTAATTCTATTGATTCCTCAGGATTGAACATCATTCTTTTTTTAGGATCAACTTTCAATAAATAATACTTCAAACCTCCCATGCCAATCTGACGAAATAAATTTTCTTTCTCATCATTTGACATTCCTTCTAAATGTCCTCTTTCACTAGTCATTACTCTAGCAGATGAAATTACCTCCTCCATTAAATCATCAGCATCTACAACAGTTCCTTCACGCGATTTCATTTTACCTGATGGTAAATCTACCATTCCATAAGAAAGATGAAAACATTTATCAGCCCAAGAGTACCCTAATTTTTTAAGAATTAAAAATAATACTTTAAAGTGATAATCCTGCTCATTTCCAACGGTATAAACCATACCTTCCATATCTTCAAAATCTTTCTTTCGATCTAAAGCGGTACCAAGATCCTGCGTCATATAAACAGCTGTACCATTTGAACGAAGAACTAATTTTTCATCCAAACCATCAGAAGTTAAATCAACCCAAACAGAACCGTCTTCTTTTCTGTAAAACACCCCTTTTTGTAAACCATCATCTACTAAGTCTTTACCTAATAAATAAGTTTCTGATTCATAATATAATTTATCAAAATCTACCCCCATCATTTTATAGGTAGACGCAAAGCCTTCGTAAACCCAACCATTCATCGTATTCCACAATAGATAGGTTTGAGGATCTCTTGCTTCCCATTTTACCAACATTTGCTTCACATCCCTTAAAAGAGACGTTTCATTTTTAGCAAGTTCTTTGATTTTAGCATTTATGTCTTCTATCGCTTTTTCGTCTTTTCCATCTCGTGCAGTAGCAAACTTTTGAAACTGCTCTTTTGTTTCCGGTTTAAAACCTTCAAATTGACCTGATTCCCAAAGATTAATAATTTCTTTTGCTTCGCTGTTGAAATGCTTATCAAATTCAACATAATATTTACCGACCAATTTATCCCCTTTTAAACCAGTATTTTGAGGTGTTTCTCTCTCCCCTTTTTCATTAATTGGCGAAAAACGATCCCAAGCAAGCATACTTTTACAAATATGAATCCCTCTATCGTTAATAATTTGTGTTTTAATTACTTTATGTCCATTTGCTTTTAATATTTCAGCTACGGAATAACCAAGAAAATTATTTCGTAAATGGCCTAAATGCAATGGTTTATTTGTATTTGGAGAAGAATATTCTACTAATAATGTTCCCTTTGAATTTGGTTCAACCCAACCAAAAGATGGATCATTCGCGCTGTTTTCAAGTTGTTTTTTCCAATAATCAGCTTTTAGAACAATATTTAAAAATCCTTGAATTACATTAAATTTTTCAATTTCTTGAACATATTGTACCAACAATTCACCCAATTTCTGAGCAGCATCTTGAGGTGACACCTTCCACAGTTTTGCAAAAGGAAAGGCTACCAACGTTAAATCACCTTCAAATTCTTTACGAGTTACCTGAAACTGTATGTTTTTTTCTTCAATTTGTGTTCCAAAAAAAGATTCAGCATTTTGTATTAATACTGATTTAATAATGTTTTCCATTAAACGTCGTTACTTAATTAAAATTATTGGTAATTAGATCATTAGCTATCTCAAATGCTACTTCTGCCATTTTATTTTTTTTCTCGTCTAAACATGGGTTTATTTCAACAAATTCAAGACATATTACTTTATTTGTTTTTAATAATCCATCCATTATTTCAAATGCTTCATTAGGTTTAAGACCATTTTCAACAGGTGTTCCTGTTCCATGAGAAGTAAATTCAGGATCCATAGAGTCAACATCAAATGATATATAAATTAAATCACACGCAGCTAACTTTAAATTGATTTCTTTTAATACAGCACTCACCCCATTCGTTCTTATTTCTGAAACTGAAACTGAACGAATATTGAGATTATTAATTAAATCAATCTCTTCTTTTTCAACATCTCTAACTGCAACATAAACTAAATCTTGAGGTAAAATTTTAGGACAAATACCATGGAGGCTTTTCAATTGATTCCAAATATCTATTTCATCTGATTTCAATACATTACGTTGATTAGCTATATTATCTTCTGCAAGTGCAGTAGCAACAGGCATACCGTGCATATTTCCAGATGGCGTAGTGTATGGAGAGTGAATATCACCATGAGCATCAATCCACACAACACCAATACGTTTCTCAGGAAAATGTTTTTTGATTCCAGCAATCGTACCGCCAGCAGAACCATGATCGCCAGCTAAAACAAATGGAAACCGATTTTGAGCATAAACCAATGATAAAGCATCTGATACAGATTCATAGACTTTAATTAACCCCTCTGCATTTTTGGCGAAAGAAAAATTTGAATCTTGATCCAATAAATAATTACAATCAGATATTGTTTGGATTGGATATTTACCAAATAATTGATTTTTAATTTTACGTGCTTCAGTAATAACTGCGTAAGGTCCTAATGAAGCACCTCTCGTACCAGCAGTTATTTCAGAAGGATTTATAATAAAAGTTATATCTTTAACCATACTTTTCGAGTATGAAACAAAAATAATAATAAGTAAAGCAAAAATAAACCTATGTTAAGAACTTTCATTTTATTCCTTTTTATTAATACGGCGCTTTATGCTCAAAAAACGAATTTCAAACCTTTCTCCGGTGCATTCACATATAAAGTAGAATTAGTAGACAGTACGTTAAAAAAGGGAAAGTTTCAATATTACATGCGCGTATATACGAACGATACAATAGTTCGTATGGAAAATGAGTCTGATTTATTTGGAAAACAAATAGTTATTAAACACTTAAAGTTGAATAAACAATACCTTTTACTCACATATAACAACCAAAAATATGCTCTTCAACAACAAATATTACCTGATACAACTCCTTCTAAATATCAGTTTGAAGAAAAACAAAAATTTAAAAAATTCGCAAAGAAGAAGTCACAATTAGCTATCACCAGTATTAAAAATGTCCCTTATAAATTTAACACGTATTACTCAACCGAATACAACCCAGTCTACCTAGATATACTAAAAGGGATCAAAGGACTACCTACACAGTACTTTTTGCCTTCGAATAAAGGTATATTAAGATACACCTTAATTGAAGTACAAGAAATAAATTTACCAAAAACAACTTTTTTATTCAGTAAAGATTATATGAAAATCACCTTTGATGATTTCATAAAAACAATAACCGAATCTAACAAAGAGAATTAAAATGCAATTATTCAACATTTTAATGTTTATACTTATCACTCTCCAACATCAAAACCTATAAACCTACCCCTTATTTTAGTAAGTTGAAAAAATCTTACTATGTCATTCGAAAACGAATATATAATCGACTCAAATAAAGGATCAGAAGTAATTGATTCTACTACAGATAACAAAAAGAAAAAAAAAGATAGAAAAGTTGAAAAACAGAGGGTTAATCAACCAAATCCAGAAAGAAATTTCATCTCTAGTTTTAGAAATAGATGGGATGCAAAGAAAACCATTGTTATTTTTGGTGCTATTACAATCTTCTTATCTTTTTATATAGTTTTAGGTTGTGTCTCCTATTTATTCACTTGGAAAACCGACCAAAGTGAAATTATAGGAAAAGGATTTTGGGAATATATTTTTGAAAGCAACATAGAACAAGTAGCAAATTGGAATGGAAAGTTTGGTGCATGGATTTCTCATTTTTTAATATTTGACTTGTTTGGTATTTCCGCTTTTGCTATACCATTTATCACTTTTTTATTTGGTGTTAAACTACTCACAAACACTCATTTGCTCCCCCTTAGAAAAACAACATTACACACAACAACCTGGATACTTTTCGGGTCACTTTTCTTTGGATATTTTAGTAACTACGTTAATTTTGTTGGAGGGAAATTTGGATTTTACACAAACCATTGGCTAGCTCATACAGTCGGAAAATTTGGTGCATTTTTATTCATACTATTAGCAATTTATGTTGTTCTTGTTTCCTTGTACAATCCAAATTTCGGTGACATACTCTTAAACTTATACGAGCGTTTTGTAAAAAGCGAAGACGATGAAGAAAATGAAACACTTGATTCAGAAGAAAATATTGACCAAGAAAACAGAATCCGCATCAAAAAAACTGTTATTCCTGATATTCCCGAAGACAATATGGATGAATTACCTGATAATGAATTCATAACAAAGATCTCTCAAGAACCAAATGATGATTTAAATCATGAGTTTTCCGAAACTAATAACACGAATGATTTTCTTGTTGAAATGGAAGATACAAAATCAAATACTTTCAATCCAATAGAAGAATCTCCATTCGTTTCTTTGATTGATGAAGAAGATGATTTTCAAATTGAAGTTCCCACAGAACCTGTTTTTATAAGTCCATCTCCGGTTATCACCCCTTTAGCTCCTGAAACAGATTTTCAAGTCGAAGTAGGACAGCAGGAAGAGCTTTTATCAGAACACGAGGCAGATGAGTTAAGGCAAGAATATGGCGATTATGATCCAACACTAGATTTATCTGGATATGTACTTCCCTCCATTGAATTATTAAGAGATTACGGTAACAATGAAATTAGCTTTAACAAACAAGAGATTGAAGAAAATAAAAATAAGATTGTTGAGACCTTAATGAATTACAAAATTGAGATTGCTCAAATCAAAGCGACTATTGGTCCTACCGTTACATTATATGAAATTGTTCCAGCTCCAGGCGTTCGTATTTCTAAAATTAAAAATTTAGAGGATGATATTGCCCTAAGTTTATCCGCTTTAGGAATACGAATTATTGCTCCAATACCAGGAAAAGGTACAATAGGAATAGAAGTTCCTAATAGTAATCCTAAAATGGTTTCAATGCGTTCATTGATAGCGTCTGAAAAATTTCAAAATTCAGACCATGAACTTCCTGTAGTATTAGGAAAAACGATTACCAACGAAACCTACACTTTCGATCTAACTAAAATGCCTCACTTATTAGTTGCAGGTTCTACAGGTCAAGGTAAATCAGTTGGATTAAATGCAATTTTAGTTTCTATTTTATACAAAAAACATCCTGCACAAGTAAAATTTGTATTAGTCGACCCGAAAAAAGTAGAGCTTACACTATATAACAAAATCGAACGTCACTTCCTTGCAAAATTACCTGGTGAAGAAGATGCCATTATCACAGACACTTCAAAAGTAGTGAACACATTGAATTCATTATGTATTGAAATGGATGCCCGTTATGAATTACTAAAAGATGCACAAGTTCGTACAATCAAAGAATATAACGCTAAATTTATTTCAAGAAGACTAAATCCAGAAAAAGGTCATCGTTACTTACCTTATATCGTTGTTTTAATAGATGAGTTCGCAGATTTAATTATGACTGCTGGAAAAGAAGTAGAACATCCAATAGCTCGTATTGCACAATTAGCTCGAGCAGTAGGAATTCACTTGATAGTAGCAACGCAAAGACCTTCAGTCAACGTAATTACAGGTATGATTAAGGCAAACTTCCCTGCTCGTATTGCATTCAGGGTATTATCTAAAATTGATTCACGTACAATCTTAGATCAATCTGGAGCAGACCAATTAATCGGACGAGGTGATATGCTAATATCGACAGGTCAAGACTTGATCCGTTTACAATGCGGATTTGTGGACACTCCAGAAGTAGAATCTATTTGTGATTTTATTGGTAATCAACGTGCCTATCCTGAAGCTTTATTACTTCCTGAATATGTTGGAGAAGATGGAGGTGCTTCCAAAGATTTTGACTTAGACGATATCGACAGCATGTTTGCAGATGCAGCACGCATCGTTGTGATGCACCAGCAAGGTTCTGCTAGTTTATTACAACGAAAACTTAAATTAGGTTATAACCGTGCAGGAAGAATTGTAGATCAGTTAGAAGCTTTTGGTATTATCGGACCATTCCAAGGAGCAAAAGCACGTGAGGTACTTTATCAAGACCCACAAGCATTAGAAGAATTATTACAACAGAAAAATATTGGTTGATATAATTTTAAATTATAGAAATGAAAGAAAATAATTCAACTGAAACATAAAATAAAACAACGGATTTATTGAAATCTTTCAAGAAATATTTACACTCTTTAACTATACAAAGAATCTAAAACAAAAAAACGTAACACTCTGTATGTCAATTTATTTAATTTAATAAAAAGAAGCAGTTTATTTACTGAATAATTTATTTACAGTAGCTAAATACGAATTATACAGATTTTTAATTTAATGAAATGAATTTAATAATCTTTAAATTCATTAGTTATCAATATTAATCTAAACTGAAAATTTAAATAGAGTACAGTAATGAAATTATAAGTTGTTTAATAAAAAAAACTCAGAATTTAATAGAAAAATTTTTGTTCAAAATCTTCATACTTATTTGTAGTCGGATTAAAAATTTTGACGTAAACAGTACTCAAACGATTTGGAGAATTGTATTCAGAGGTAATTAATTGCGTATATTGATTGTTTATGTATTGATTTTTTTCAGTTGACCAATATTGAACTAAGGTTTGGGAGTGTCTATTTTGATTATCGTAACTTATCGTTTCTTTGGTAGTCTTTATCCATTCTCCTTTTCGTGAATCGTCAAAATAAAAAGAGAAACATTCAGTTTTTTGTCCATTGACATAAACTATTGAATCTTTTACCGTATTCAACCAACCCATAATTGGATTACAAACCTGGCGATTAATTTGTACTACTTGATTCTTTTTGTTGTATTTAAAAATTTCTTTATGCTTTGGAATAAATAAATTAGTTAATCCATTCCAATCAGATTCTATTTGTTCAGAAACCCTATTTTGCTCATCAAATTGAAATTCTCTTTTTTGAGTATAGCTCCAAACATTATTTGATTTTTTTGAAAACATTAATTTTTCTAAACTATCGTTTGAAGCATAATAATAATCCTTTTTAAAAATTGTATCCCAAAGATTTAATTCTGCATTCAGTTGTAATTCTATAGTTTGTGCTATTTTTTTTTGATTGTACTTATTTATTTTTCTAAAAGAGAAATCATTAAAATTACCCTCTACGAAATATTTTTCTTCCACTATATTACCAATGGCATCATAAAATAAAACTACCGAATCCTTCTGATTATGATTTAAATATTGATCAAAATGATTAGTAGAAATGGCACATACTCCTCTCTGATCACTTTGAGAAAAAGAGAAATAAGACATTAAAAAGAGCACTATGAAATAAGAAAGTTTCATACTTAATTGTGTATTAGCTAAACTAAGAAGTATTCAAACGTATTTGGGAATGCTTTTATTTTATTATTAACTCTTAATTGTTGAATTTGATATTTGAATGTTTATAAGTTTTATATATGAGATATGTCATTTTTTAAGCTTTAAGAACCTAGTAATTTTGACACATAATTCCCACAATTATGCCACACCTCATTCAAAAATACAATGTTCCAGGACCGAGATATACTTCGTATCCAACGGTTCCTTTTTGGAAAAATGCTGAATTGAAACAAGAAGATTGGATTCAATCAATTCATACCAATTTCAAGTTTTTTAACTCAATCGAAATAAGTATCTATATACACTTACCTTACTGTGAAAGTTTGTGTACCTTTTGCGGTTGTCATAAACGCATCACCAAAAATCACGCAGTTGAAAGTCCATATATTGATGCTGTAATTCAAGAATGGAAGACATATCTTTCTGTATTGGATTTTAAACCTGTAATTCGTGAATTGCATTTGGGAGGAGGTACCCCAACTTTTTTTCAACCAAGTGAACTAAAACGCATGTTGGAAGCGATTTTTTCCATGGCTGATATACATCCAAATGAATATGAGTTTAGTTTTGAAGCACATCCAAACAATACTACCGAAGAACATTTACAAACTTTATTTGATCTTGGTTTCCGAAGATTAAGTTTAGGTATACAAGATTATAGTCCGATTGTACAAAAAGCGATTCACCGTATTCAATCGTTTGAACAAGTAGAAAAAGTGCATCGTAAAGCTCAAGAAATAGGCTATACTTCCATCAGTCACGATTTGGTTTTTGGACTTCCTAAACAACACATTTCTGACATTGAAAATACTGTTACAAAAACGCTTCAATTATTACCCGATCGTATCTCCTTGTATAGTTACGCCCATGTTCCGTGGGTAAAAGGGGTTGGACAACGTGGATTTGATGAAAATGATTTACCAAAAAACGAAGAAAAAAGATTATTGTACGAAATTGCCAAAACAACCCTAGAAAATGCAGGGTATTTAGAGGTTGGCATGGATCATTTTGCGTTGGCTCATGATTCTTTGGCAATCGCTTTAAAAAACAAACAATTACATAGAAACTTTATGGGATACACCACTCAAAACACATCGATGATGATTGGTTTGGGGATGTCATCGATTTCTGATAGTTGGTTTGGTTTTGCTCAAAATGAAAAAACGGTTGAAACCTACATAGAACGAATCAGTAAAGGTGAAATCCCAGTTTTTAGAGGACACTTATTGTCTAAAGAAGATGTGATCATTCGTCGACATATTTTGGATTTGATGTGTCATTTTGAGACAAAGGTAATAGACGAAACGTTGTTATTTGATATTCAGTCTCGTTTGGAGGAAATGGTTAATGATGGATTGGTTGTTTTTGAAGGTTCTATAGTACGAATTACAGAAGCGGGAATCCCATTCGTCCGCAATGCCTGTATGGCTTTTGATCGAGATTTACAAGGAATGGAACAACGAGAGAGTCTTTTCTCGAAAACAGTTTAAAAAAATCCTCCCCCCTTTTTCTTCGATAAACTCAGAATGACAGGGGGAATACAAATATAATTATGGCTGAAACTTGTTATCACTGTGGCGATGATGTAATCGGGAAAGGATATATCTACGTCGAAAAGAAATTTTGTTGTACTGCCTGTAGAACGGTGTATCAATTGTTGTCCGAAAACAACATGGATGCCTATTACACCCTTGAAAATAAACCAGGAATAAAACCTTCTTCGAGTTCTGAAAATAAATATGCATTTTTGGAATTGGATAGTATTCAAGATCGGTTTATTCAATTTAAAGACAATGGTATCGAACGTGTTACCCTATTCTTACCTTCAATTCATTGTTCGTCTTGTATTTATCTACTCGAAAATATCGCCAAAATTGAACCCAATATCATTTCTTGTCAAGTAAACTTCACTAAACGAGAAGCAACAATTTCTTATAAAACAGATTCTGGTTACAGCTTAGCAAAATTGGCCAGCATTTTAGACAAAATAGGTTATGCACCTAATTTTGGAAATCGTAACGAATCCGAAAAAAAATTAGACAAAAGATTCCTCTATAAATTAGGAATTGCAGGGTTTGCTTTCGGTAGTATCATGCTTTGGAGTTTTCCTGAATACTTAGGAATTGAAGATATGAATCACAAAATGAGAAACTTCACCTCTTATTTATCATTTATTGTTTCATTGCCTGTTCTTTTTTATTCTGCAAGTGAATATTTTGTTTCGGCATACAAAGCATTAAAATACCGCAGTTTAAATTTAGATATACCTATTACTATCGGAATCATCGCATTATACGGTCAAAGTTCTTATACGATTTTCACCGGTGGTGGACCAGGATATATGGATTCTTTTGCGACTTTTATTTTCTGGCTTTTGATAGGAAAATGGTTCCAAAATAAAACCTACAAAACCTTATCGTTTGAACGAGATTACACCTCCTATTTCCCTGTGGCAATTACAAAATTTGAAGGAATAAAAGAAGCAATCGTAGAAATCGAAACCCTTCAAGAAAACGATAGTATTTATGTTCGAAATGAGGAAGTTATTCCTTGCGACAGTGAACTATTATCAGAAGAAGCCAAAATAGATTACAGTTTCGTTACAGGAGAATCACTTCCAGTTGTAAAGAAAAAAGGTGATTTTATTTATGCAGGTGGAAAGTTGATTGGTAAACGTACTGCATTTAAAGTACTAAAACCATGCGACCGAAGTCAATTAACTCAATTATGGAATGAAGTAGTTAATGAAGATAAAGAAAAGCACCAAGTTACTACTCAAGATAAAATCTCTGTTTATTTTATGGCGATAGTAATGGCTATTTCATTTATAGCTGGTTTGGTTTGGGTTTTTATAGATCCTTCAAAAATAACTCCTGTTATCGTTTCGATTTTAATTGTTGCTTGTCCATGTGCGCTTGCTTTATCTAGTCCTTTTACTTTAGGAAATGTATTACGCGTATTAGGCCGGAAGGGATTGTATTTAAAAAACACGAAAGTAATCGAACGTATGAATCAAGTGACAGACATCGTTTTTGATAAGACAGGAACATTAACTACAGGATTATTAGACAGCATTGAATATCAAGGAGTGGAATTAACTGAATTTCAGAAAAATTGCATCCTTGCTGTTGCAAACTCTTCTACTCACCCTTTATCGCGAGGTGTTGTTAATTACCTTAAATCGACTACCAAATTAGACACATACGAAATTGAATTTCATGAAGAAATCTCAGGAAAAGGTATTGTCGCACATTACGCTGATATAGAAATAAGAATAGGTTCAAAATCGTTGTGCGGGGCAACCGAAAGTGAGTTACATTCAGACGAAACTGCTGTTCACATAAGCATTAACAACGCATATTTGGGTAAGTTTATTTTTCATTCTGAAATGAGACATGGTATCGAAAAAATGATTGATGGATTATCTAATTATCAATTGCATATTTTATCTGGTGACAATGAAAAAGACAAGGAAACACTAATAAAATTCTTCCCAAAAAGTACCCAAATGTTATTTAATCAGTCACCAAATAGTAAGTCAACATACATTGAAAATTTAAAAGTAAAAGGGAAACATGTTTTAATGATAGGAGACGGACTAAATGATGCTGGAGCACTTGGAAAAGCGGATGTAGGCATTGCTGTTTCTGAAGATATATTTAGATTTACTCCTTCTTCAGATGCTATTTTGGACGCATCAACCTTAAATCAATTACCTAAATTTTTATCTATTTCGAATTATGCTAAAACGGTACTAAAAACTTGTTTAAGTTTTTCAATATCCTACAACCTCATCGGATTATCATTTGCCGTTTCAGGAACGATGACTCCGCTTGTAGCAGCTATACTTATGCCGATAAGCTCGATAACAGTTGTAGGATTGAGTACCTTTCTTGTATTACTTAAAGGGAGAAACTAATGAATGTATTTCAAAAATTCGTTTCTAGTAGATTCATTTTGATAAGCTCCTCCGTAATAAACTGTAACAGTTGATGAAGTATCGTCTTTTATTCCACGAGAAGAAACACACAAATGTTTAGCATCAATGAAAACTGCGACATCTTCTGTTCCCAACACCCTTTTTAATTCGTCAGCAATTTGAATTGTTAATCTCTCTTGTACTTGTGGACGTTTTGAGAAATACTGTACTATGCGATTCAATTTAGATAAACCTATCACTTTACCGTTACTTATATAAGCTACATGTGCTTTTCCAAAAATCGGAACAAAATGGTGTTCGCAGTTACTGTAAAAACTTATGTTTTTTTCTACTAACATTTCGCTGTATTTGTACTTATTATCGAATAAAGCAACTTTAGGTTTATTAGCAGGATTTAATCCACTGAAAATTTCATCTATATACATTTTAGCGACACGTTCAGGCGTCCCTTTTAAGCTATCATCTGTCAGATCCAACCCCATTGTTTCCATTATTTTTTTAAAATGAAAAGCAATAATTTCTTTTTTTTCAGTATCACTTTTAACAAAAGCATCCTTCACCATCGGTGTTTCAATGCCTGTCATTATGTGCTCATCACCTATTTCGTCATGTGAAAGTCCTGTCAGTATAATTTGATCATTATCAACAGCAGTCTCTATAATTAATTCATTCATTATCATTAGTATTAAATTATTAAATTAAAATCAATCAATTAAAAAAATCAATCGAATTACCTACAACTCATTTTTAAATTCAAATAATTAGAATGAATCGTAATAATTAAAACAAGCAAATCTCGGTTTTGTTTAAGTAATAATAAAAAAGATTAAACAAAATAAAATTCCTTAGATTAAAACTAAATAAGCAGTACCTTTATTTAAATGATTTAACCAAAATGAAAGACTTTTTTCTTCTATTACTATTAATTTGTTCAATGTTTGTCTCTTGTAAGAAGTCAGATAAACAACCTCTTATCGATCACGCTGTTGATTTAGATGGTACTTTAATAAACGATTCTAGTTTGATATATCCAGAACGTTTTCTGCAATCTGCCAGAAACAAAACACCTAACGAGCTAGAAAAAAATCAACCTGTATTTATTTGTGTTCACGGATATTCTGCAAGCACCTTTGAATGGATTGAGTTTAGAGACTTTATCAAAGAAAAAGGGAATGCAACTACCTCCTTGGTTTTATTAGGTGGTCATGGTAGAGATTACGAAGACTTCAAAAAAGCAACTTGGACAGATTGGCAAACACCGATTTTAACAGAAATACAAAACCTCACAGATTTAGGCTACAAAAATCTCTTTTTAGTTGGTTCATCTACAGGTTGTCCTTTGATTTTAAACGCCTTGTATCATAACAAACTCTCTTCAAACGTGAAAGGTATTACCCTTATTGACCCTATTATAGTTCCATCAAACAAAACGCTATCACTTGTAAGTGCTGTGGGACCAATGTTAGGTTATTCTACAAGTGAATTTGAAGTAGGTGAAGTGGGATTCTGGTACAAATATCGTCCATATCAATCTTTGAAAGAATTAAATACACTTACGCAAGAAGTTAGAAAAAAACTTGAGGATGGTATTCAAACAAACATTTCGATCGCTGTTTATAAATCCAATAAAGATGGTTCTGCAGACCCTATCGGTGCTGTACTTCTAGATAAAGGGATAAAACCTGAAACAGCAAATTTGAAAAAAATAAAAATAATTGATTCAGACTTACATGTGTTCACTCGATTAAAAGGTAGAAATACTTTTAGCACAAAAGACAAAGAAAATCAACATATTGTGTTTAACGAAATTGTAAATTATAACAAATGAAAACTATTTTACTCATTGTATTAATTATTTTAATTCAACCTTTTACTTTCTGTCAAGATACTACAAAAACAGTCCAAATAGAATTGGGATTACGTACTAAAAAGTATGTTGGTTTTTATTGGGTAAATGGATTATCAGCGGAATTCTCAACCTATAAAATCGCCAAAGGAAGCTTACACCTTGGAGTTAATCTTGCGTCTTCTTCTTTAGGGTCTGCCTTTAGGTCTAATGCCATACCCACATTAGAAACAGAACTATCTATCATTAAATATTTTAGATACACAAAATCTTTCCAACCAATCACTCGATTAAATCTAGGATATTCAAAAGCATTTTACGGGGAAGGTTTTAGCAATATTACATCAAATAGTATTTTATGTTCTATTGAAGCAGGTTTCAAATACATTATAATGAAAACAGTTTCAGCGAACATCTATGGTGGTTATAATATATTAACTGGCAATGGAATAAATGGTTTAGGTACGATTTACCCTATATACTCAGGTGTTAGTTTAAATTGGTTATTATCTACCAAATCCAAGATAATCCAAAAGTAAGCGGAAATGCCTTTTCAACACGTTTTGTATCAAACATTGGTATCAAACTGAAATTTGTAAATAACCCAACATGTTTGAAACCAATCCGAGCGGAGGCATCTAACTTATAAGGACTAAGAGCATAATCTCCACTTAACTTTTTATTGATATCATTTTTTTGATCATTTAATCTCTGTATGAATTTAGAACCAATACGCATTCCTCCAACAACACCGACCATTAAAAACCAAGACTTTTTTGCATTAGCATTTGAATTAAATTCTAAAAACAAAGGAATATCAATATAGGTTGCACGTAAAACATTTTTATCGTAATTGTAATTTGGGTCTTCAACAGTCCAAACCGAATCTGCATTAAAATTTAGTTTAAGATTGTTTTTAAACCCTATTTTCTTCCAATCAAACCCTAAACCAGTAGTAATACCTAAATAGTTACCTATAACGGGGAATTTGTGTTCAATTAAATTCAATGAAATATAGAAAGATTCAGAGGGGTCATTTTCTAAAAACGTTTGCTTTTGAAAAGCAGAAGATCCATTCGAATTAAGTAACGATGTATAGCCAAAATCCATCCCTCCCCAATGACCAAATTTTTTCCAATTATTTTCTATCTCTGAATGTTTTTTCTCTTTTTGGGAGGAAACAGTGTCTTTTTCATCCACTTCAATTTTATCAATCGCTCCTTTTTTATGATAGATTTTATATACTTTGTTTCCAATCACCAATTTAGTAGTATCTTTTTTTTCACTTTCCGTTTCTTGCGAAAAAGATTGAAAAATGAAGATTAATGAAACAAGAAGAGTTATAATTCTCATACAGTAAATTTCATCAAACTTACTACTTTTTTTCTTATTTACTATCTTGCAATAAATCCAGGCTCCCCTTTTTTAATTCGTTGAAATATCCAGTCGTAATTATAGGGTTGATGACTATCTATGAAGTTTTTTATCGGCCAATCTTTGGGTAAAAAAGACCTGCCATGATGTTGATCAAAAAACAATCCCTTTACTTGAGTTTGCGGGGCAATTCCATCTTGCTCCCAAAGCGGATCTGGGTTCGGTTGATCTAAATTACTTCCATATTGCCACACTTGTAAAAACTTGGACCAATCGACTCCATCTTGACTAGCATTTTCTGGAGAGAGTATATAAATATTCCCAAGCACCACTTTATCAGAAAGTTCATCAATAATTCCCAATGAATAGGCATACCCCATACTATGACATACGATATCTAAGGTATCTTTCACTTTTGTATGTAATACCATTTGTAAGGTCTTTCCTCCTATTCTTCCCTTTTCTCTGCGATAAACAAACCCTTTTTCATTTGACTTTTGATTTAATCGATTAAAATTCAACCCTCCTTTTTTTCTGTTTAGTAAGTGATTTGATAAATACCAACTAATTCCAAATCGAATAAAACTGCGATGGTTTGAAGTTTTCACACTCATACTTGCATCTAAATAATAATACTCAGTTGGCTTCAATGTATCTATAAACCGATCATCCAATTTATACCAATAGTGATAACGATCTTTCGAAGTCACCAAATTATCGGTTTCATTGTGCTCATCTTTGTAATGTCTATAACCATTGATAAAAATTAAAACCCGTTTTGCTACTTCTTGATTCGTCTCTTGAACAAAAGGTAATTCTTGCTTAAAAACATGCCAAATACCTTTTCGCTTAACAAAAGAAAGCAAGATGCGTTGTTCAGCCGGCTTTCTAAAAAAATGAACTCTACCTTTTTGATTGTTAATTGTATCTTTCCAAGTTTTTTTTTGAGAATGAATGGAGGTTTTTGGCGTTGATACAAAATCAAAAATGATACGTTTCATTTGTTCAACCGTAATGTTTTGCTGATTCTTTGACTTTATAATTTCTACTGTGTAATTGTGTTGAAATAACACCTCTTTATTTCCAGTAATAACATTTCCCAAGGAATCTTCTTCCCATACAGCAAAATGAACCAAACCTATAACATTCCCAATCTTTTTAGGAAAGAATTGACTATAAATAGAAATGGGGAAAATGAATAAAAAAATAAAAAATTTCATGCTGTTAAACCTATATACTCATCAGACATATTCTATAGAAGTCAGGAAAATACACATTAAATAGAAATATATTCCTCTATTTTGTATCAAAAAATATTATACAAAGTTAGAACTAAAAATAGACTACAAAAAAACCTTGTAAATCAATTGACTTACAAGGTTTAATGACTTATTGGTTAACTAGCATTTATCCGTAGTATACTTACAATCGACAATTACCTTTTTGGTAGTGGGGTTATACTCTAATTTTTTCACCTCTAATCCTTTGATATTTTGGTATTGGAGATTTTTAACATCAAACACTACCTCACAAGAGATTAATTTACCATCAATACCTACTGTGCTAACTTTATAATTTTTTCCATTCACCAAGCGAATTTCTAAACTACCTTTAGTGGTTTTATTAGAACTAATACCAGTGTAATACCTTTGACTTTTATTTGATTGAAGGTCTGTAACACAAATCCAAGTAGAAGTATTAGGTTTCAATTTAGGATTTTTGGTACACACTAATTCATACGTCAATGCAATATCTATGTATTCAATAGCATTTTGTGGCATCTTAATTTCCAAAGAACCTTTTGTTTCTGGATTAAAAAGATCTGATTTAGTGACTAGTTTTCCAGTTAAATTATCAAAAATCTCAATGTAAGCCAAAGGAATACTAGGAGTTCTTCTAAAGTGAGCGATAAATCCATCAAAAATAGAAGCATAATGTAAGGCCCCTAAATAACCTCCGTTAGGACTTCTTAATGTCACTTCATAATTACCTGTAGGAGTAGACCAAGGAGCTGTAAATTTCACATTTAAAGCACGACCAGCATCTCCATACGAGCCAAACATACTCCAACCCCAATCCAGATTCCAACTAGATAAGTGATTAATTTCAAATTTAGCAGCTAATCCACCACTTAGTGTTTCCACAACTATTGCTTTCTTTTCCTCTTTCCATTGTCCTGTAGTTTCATCTAAACTCCAGACTGGAATAGAATCTCCAACTTTAATTTTTTGACCAGTCATAAAATTATCTTGCATTGGATTTAATTTCATTTCAGCTTGTACTGGTATATCAAAAGATTTAACTTCTTTACCTCCTACAATCATATCTATATCCATCAAACCAGCAGTAAAGAAATTTACGCCTCCAACTATTTCTTTACCGTTTTTATCAATCACATTTTGTGGGGACAAACCACCAGGAAAAACTTGTACAGACTCATCAGAAACATTATAATACCTAACTTTTGTACGAACCGAATCACCAGAAATTAGATTATTATCTTTATCTCTGAATTTTGTTCCAGCACTAAACGTTAACGACGCTGATTCTTCTGTACCATTTTCAGGTTTGGTTGAAAATATTTCATTGGTAGAAAATGCTCCTGCATTTAGCTTATAACTTTTACTTTCTTCTGCAATACCAGATGGTAAATTTCCTTTTTCAATCACTTTAATAGCAACGCTTAACTCATCTTTTGAAACAAGTGTAACCTCCTTCCGAACATCCTCAAAACCATTTATTTTAGCATTTATAACAAAGCGTATTGGATTAGAAATTGAAGGTTCAACCCCTTTGATTAAATTTAAAGCAATCCAACCATCATGTACTTCAAATTTTTGAGTTCCTAGACCTGAAACCACTTTGTCTTTGTCTGGTCCAGAAATAGTCACTGAGAACTCGAGAGGTTGTTTAGTGGCTCCCGCTTTAGCGTTTTCAAACACCAACATTGTTGGAGCGTTAAAAACATCTGTATCAACATTTAAAACTAAATTATCAGTAGTTATTTTTTTACAACCAAGAAGAATTGGGATAACGAAAAGAAGCATCATGCAAACATTTCGAAAAAACAATTTTTTTTTCATCATTTTAAAACAAATTTTGTGTTTATAATCTATTATTTAATTAAATAATTAAAATTGATTTGCAGAACTGGTAACCAACGATATGTTTTTAATTCTTCTGTAAGTGTACTGCCTAATGATTGGTTATCAGACAATAATTTTGTCCCAGTAACTGTAACATTTGGCGAAGAAAGAAGATAGGTACCTAAATCAAAATTGACATTCAACCGTTTATTTGGCTGTGACTTTCCAAGAGCAATTCCAAGATATGGAGATACCCCTTTTGAATCAACATCAATGGTTAAACTACCAATCTCTTCAGGAGTAAGTGTTACAATACTTGTTGAAACAGCATCTCTTGGATTTAAGCTTGCAATACCTTTTGCTGAATTAAAATATGCTACTCCCCCAGCAACTTTAAACCATGAATATTTAGACACTGGTTGAAACTCATAGATTGTATGTAAGTTACTGTATGTAACCTGAATATCAGTCAACATTGAGATCCCCATATCCAGGGTTGTAGAATAATGAAATGGAATTGCACTACATCCAAGTCTAACAGTATGCCTGTCTTTTACATACTTAAAATCTAAACCAAAACCTACTGTTCCTGTGTGAAGTGAAGTTATTAAATGGTAATTGTTAGATGTACTATCTTGTGCAATGCTAGTGGAAAAAACAAAGAAACAAGATAAATAAAAAAAGAATTTCAACATCGGTATATATTTTGAAATAATGAATTAAAATTAGTTTTTAAACTACTAAAAAATAATAAGTAAATATAAAATTTAGATTAACAAAGTTTTAAAATTAAAGAAAACATTCTTGATGGATATTTATTTCAGTTAAAAAAATATAAACTTTAAATTCTACAAAACCATCACCATAAAACCTGACAAAAATCAGTTTTTACACTAATTGCAGTCAGAATATACCCTATTCCTATTTCCTTACTTTGCATTATGGGAATAATCTACATAATGTTAGTCGTGAGTTTACTTGTTGCACTTTTCTTTTTAGGTTCGTTTTTATGGGCTATCAAGACTGGTCAATACGAAGATGACTACACACCGTCAGTTAGAATCCTTTATGAGGATGAACTTATATCAAATAATAATCAAAACAAAAATCAACATGGAAGTACAAAAATTTAGTTACGATAATAAAATCGTAAAGAATTTTGCCTATGCCACCATAATTTGGGGGATAACGGGTATGGTTGTCGGATTAATCGTGGCGTTGCAGCTTGCATTTCCCGATTTTTTCAATGATTACCTAGGTTTTAGTTTCTTATCCTTTGGTCGTTTAAGACCATTGCACACGAATGCGGTAATATTCGCTTTCGTAGGCAATGGAATTTTTACAGGGGTTTATTACTCACTTCAACGTTTATTAAAAACTAGAATGTGGAGTGATGTACTAAGTAATATCAACTTCTGGGGTTGGCAGTTTATCATCGTTTGTGCAGTTGCAACTCTTCCTTTTGGAATTACAACTGGAAAAGAGTATGCTGAATTAGAATGGTGGATTGACATCTTAATCGCTGGATTATGGGTTGTCTTCGGTTTCAATATGTTTGCAACCATTTTAACGAGAAGAGTAAAACACTTATATGTAGCTATTTGGTTCTTCATTGCTACATTTGTAACAGTTGCCATCTTACACATTTTTAACTCATTTGAATTACCCATCTCTTTCTTAAAAAGTTACTCTTGGTACGCAGGTGTACAAGATGCTTTAGTACAATGGTGGTATGGACACAATGCGGTTGCATTTTTCTTAACGACTCCTTATTTAGGTTTGATGTACTACTTCGTTCCGAAAGCGGCTAACAGACCGGTATATTCTTACAGATTGTCTATCATTCACTTTTGGGCATTGATTTTCATTTATATTTGGGCAGGTCCTCACCACTTACTATTCTCTGCATTACCTGATTGGGCACAAAGTTTAGGTGTTGTTTTCTCTGTAATGTTAATTGCTCCGTCTTGGGGTGGTATGCTAAACGGACTATTAACCTTAAGAGGTGCTTGGGATAGAGTGCGTGATGATGTGATGTTAAAATTCATGGTAGTTGCTTTGACTTGTTATGGTATGGCAACCTTCGAAGGTCCGCTTTTATCATTGAAAAATGTAAACGTAATCTCTCACTTTACAGACTGGACGATCGCACACGTTCACGTAGGTGGTTTAGGTTGGAACGGTATGTTTACGTTTGGTATGCTATATTGGTTGTTTCCGAAATTATTCAGAACAGAATTACATTCTAAAAAATTAGCAAACCAACATTTCTGGATTGCAACATTAGGTATCTTACTTTATGCTATTCCGATGTACTACGCTGGATTCTCTCAAGGATTAATGTGGCAAGAATTTAACCCTGATGGAACCTTAACAAATAAAGATTTCTTATATACAGTTCAACAATTAAGACCATTCTACATATTACGTTCTTTGGGAGGTTTACTATTCATCATCGGAGCAATTATGATGTTCTACAACTTAATCAAAACGGCAAAATCTGGAAGTTTATTGAAAAATGAAGAGGCTGAAGCGGTTGTGACAAAAGATTTGGAAGTGAAACACACAAAAGGAGAATACTGGCACAGAAAAATTGAAGGCAAACCAGTTCAAATGATGATTTTAGCGATTCTTTTAGTATCTATCGGAGGATTGGTTCAAATCGTTCCAACGATGATTGTTAAAAGTAATATTCCAACTATTTCAAGTGTAAAACCTTACACACCTTTAGAATTAGAAGGTAGAGACATTTACATCAAAGAAGGTTGTTATAACTGTCACTCTCAATTAGTTCGGCCGTTACGTTTTGAAACTGCACGATTTGGGGAATATTCAAAAGCCGGGGAATTTGTATATGATCACCCATTCCAATGGGGGTCTAAAAGAACTGGTCCGGATTTAGCTCGAGAAGGTGGTTTAAGAAGTAACTTCTGGCATTTCCAACACATGATTCGTCCGAAAGATGTATCTCAAGGTTCTATCATGCCTGCATATACTTGGATGAATGATGATAATACATTGAAACTTGATTTAGTGGATAAAAAAGTTAGTGCAATGAGAACTTTAGGCGTTCCTTATAAAGTGGGCTATGAAAAACAAGCCAAAGCAGATGCAGAGAAACAAGCAACTGAAATAGCAGAAAGCATTGCAAACGATATCGCTAATTCACTTCCTGAAAACATGAAAAAATCATTTAATGTAAATGAAGAAACGAAAAAAATCAAATCAAGAGAAATAGTTGCTTTGATTGCATATTTACAACGTTTAGGCAAAGACATTTCAGGTAAAAAATAATTAAAAAAGAGACTATGTTACGATTTATAAAACACAACTTAACAAGCATCGACGGGGTATCTATTTACCCCATCATCTCCCTCTTAATATTCTTTTTATTCTTCGCTGTAATGATTACTTGGGTTTATCGCATGAGAAAAACAGAAGTAGATGAATTAAGTAACATTCCTTTTGAAAAAGAAGAAAACGGAGAGTTTCAACAAGAAGTAGGATTTTAATACAGATAGTATGAAAAAGTTATTTATAAAAGCAACTGTTTTAATTGGAATAACCTTTGGTACAATTACAACACAAGCACAAGACGGACAAGCATTATTTAAATCAAAATGTAATACTTGTCACTTGTTAGACAAAGCATCTACTGGGCCAATGCTGAAAGGAGTAAAACAAAAATGGACTGATGCGGGCGAATCAGAAATGTTATACCAATGGGTGCAAAACTCAACAGGTTTAATTGGTACTGGCAAAAGTAAAATGGCTAATGAAATCAAAGGTTTTAGCCCTATGGAAATGCCAGCGCAACAAGTGACTAACGAAGAAATAGATGCTATTTTATCGTATGTAGACAACCCGCCCGCTGCACCTGTAACTGCCACTACAACGACATCAGACACATCAGTACCCGTTGAAGTAAAAATGAAACCTAACTACAAAGAAAATCTTTCAACGTTTTATTTGTTAATCGGAACCATTGCAGGGCTATTGATTACGATCATTATTTTATCACAATCAATTCTAAATCTTGTAAAATCAGATTATTTCAAAAATAGATTGGCTTCAAAAAAAGACAAAGAGGATAAAGGAGGTTTAACATCGTCAGTATTAAGCATTTTATTAATTGTTGGTACAATTATGTTATCAAACTCTTCATTTGCTTTGACTTTCAGTACACCAGGAGAAAGTACTGAACCGACACCTTGGTTGAAAGTAGAAAACAGTGATATTTACTTCCTGGTAGTAATCAATATCATTTTACTTGGTATCATCGTTTATTTGAAATCAATGTTCAACAAATTAGTTGCATTGGTGAAAACAGAAAAACAAAAAGAAAAAGAAGTGGTGGCTGCACCATTGAAAAAAATCAATAAAGTATTAACTGATGTTGTACCAATTGAAGAAGAACACAAAATTTTATTGGATCATGAATATGATGGTATTCGTGAACTAGATAATAATCTACCACCTTGGTGGGTATGGGGTTTCTTTGCAACTATCGTATTTGCTATCATTTACCTCTTTAATTATCACATCTTCGAGACAGGTGATTTACAATACAAAGCATACGAGAAAGAAATGAAAAAAGCGGATGCAGAAGTAAAAGCATATCTCTCTAAAATGGCGATGAACGTGGATGAAACAAACGTTACCCTACTTACTGAAGGAGGTGAAATCGCAAAAGGAAAAGCACTTTTTGACGCTAACTGTGTTGCCTGCCATAATTCAAAAGGGGAAGGAAATATTGGTCCAAACTTAACAGATAAAAATTGGATTTACGGATTTGATATCAAAGAAGTATTTAAAACCATCAAACTTGGAACTGCAAATGGTATGCCTGAACACAATTCAAAGTTTAACCCTATTCAATTACAACAAGTTGCTTCTTATGTTCTCAATTTACCAGAGACTAAAGGAAAAGCACCACAAGGTGATATTGTAAAAAAATAACTTAACAGAGGGTGTTGCTATAGGTGACACCCTTTTTAAATCAAAATAATCATTTTTAAATATCTTTTTTGTTTTACCCACTTAAAAACAAATTACTATGAAAGATGAAGAAGGAACATTTCGCGACCACATCGCAACCGTAAATGAAAAAGGAAAACGCATCTGGATTTTCCCAAAAAAACCAAAAGGGTCATATTACAATTATAGAAAAATAGTAAGTTATTTTCTGTTGGTTCTTTTATTTGGTCTACCACATATTAAGTTTCATGGAGAACCATTTTTTCTATTCAATATTTTAGAGAGAAAATTTATTCTTTTCGGTAAAATATTTTGGCCAGAAGATTTTTATCTTTTCGCAATTGCTACAATTTTAGGAATCATTGGAATAATACTATTTACCATTATTTATGGTCGGCTATTCTGTGGATGGGTTTGTCCTCAAACAATATTCATGGAAATGCTTTTCCGAAGAATAGAATACCTCATCGATGGAGATTGGACACATCAAAAAAAATTAGCAGCACAACCATGGAATACAGAAAAAATTACCAAAAGGGTTCTGAAACATTCTATTTTTTGGATTATCTCTTTTTTGATTGCGAACACATTTTTAGCGTACATTATTGGTGCTGATAAATTATGGGAAATTCAAACCGATCCCTTTGGTAAACACATCGGTGGATTAATCGGAATTAGCATTTTTACAACTGTATTTTATTTTGTCTTTGCTCGATTAAGAGAACAAGTATGCACCACAATCTGTCCCTACGGACGATTACAAGGAGTATTATTAGACCCAAATTCAATGGTTGTTGCTTATGACCATAAACGAGGCGAAGAAAGAGCAAAATTTAAAAAAGGAGAAGATAGAACAGCACTTGGTAAAGGCGATTGCATTGACTGTAAATTGTGTGTTCATGTATGTCCAACGGGTATTGATATTCGTAATGGAACACAATTAGAATGTATTAACTGTACGGCATGTATCGACGAGTGTAATACAATGATGGAAGGAATAGGAAAACCAAAAGGGTTGATACGCTTTGTTTCTGAGAACAGTATTAAAACAGGGAAAAGATTTGAATGGACTCGCAGAGTTAAATCGTATACAGGTTTATTGATACTCGTAATGGGGATTTTCACAACTTTACTAATTACTCGTAAAGATTTCCAAACAAATATTTTCAGACAAAGAGGTTCAACCTATCAAAAAACAGATGATGGCCTTATTAGTAATATTTTCGAATTAAATATGGCTAATAAAACCAGAAATAACTTTGATATACAATTAAAATTAGATGACCCTAAAGGTCAAATTGAAATGGTTGTGAAAAAACTTCATCTGAAGAAAGAAGCGCATCTGAAAGAACGATTTTTAGTGAAATTCCCATTCAATGAAGTGCACAACGGGAAAAAAATCGTTTCAATTATTATTTTAGGTAACGGTAAAGAAATTCAACGAATGAAAGTTAAATTTTTAGGACCAATTTTATAAACAAATCTTCCCTCCTTGAGGAGGGATTGAGGGAGGTGAAAAATAGGTCACCCACCTTAATCCTCCCTCAAGGGAGGAAACAAACACCACTTAAATTATGAACTGGGGAAAAGGATTAACCATCGCAATTATTGCATTTATGTCATTTATCTTATACATGGTAATTACCTTAATGACAAAAGGAAATGCAGATTTAGTATCGGAAGATTACTACAAAAAAGAAATCGAATATGAGAAAGAAATCACAGCATTGAAAAATTCAGAAAATGCAACAGAAAAAGTAACAATAAATAACAAAGGAGAATTCATCGTTTTTCAATTTCCAACCACAAAAGAAATTGATAATATTGAGATTCATTTATTACGTCCAAATAATGACAAAGCGGATGTGACTTTTTCGGAAAAAGACACAAAAAATGTGATGATAGAAAAGAATAAACTAGAAAAAGGAATCTATAAAGCATCGATCAAGTATGATTCAGAAGGACAAACATTTTTACAAAAAGAAGAATTAAATATCAACTAATTATGTCATCAATCTTTTGGTCTGCATTGATTTTAGGTATCGTAGCCAATCTTCATTGCTTCGCTATGTGCGGACCAATTGCGATGTCTGTTCCTATCAATCGAAAATCAGAATTTACCATTTTAACGAGTAGTTTTTTTTATCATACAGGTAGAATTATCACTTATTTGCTACTAGGTATTTTAGTAGGAGCAATTGGTTTTGGTATAAATTTAGTTGGCGTTTTACAGAGCCTGAGTATCATTGCAGGAATAGGTATTATTCTTTATGCATGGAGGTATCAACTACTCGGTCAATATGCAGATACTATTTTTAAAACGGTCCTACCCTACAACATTAATTCAAGATTAATGAGTAAAGTTGTTAAAAATAAAAGTCCGTTTAAACCTTTTTTATTAGGTGTATTAAATGGATTATTACCCTGTGGAATGGTTTATACTGCGCTGATCACCTCTCTCCTTACAGGAAGCATGATTTCTGGAAGTTTGAGCATGATTCTTTTTGGCATAGGAACCTACCCTACTATGATTTTACTTATGTATTTTACTCAAAAAACTGCAACAAGATTTAGGAGTAAATTGAACCGATTTCTACCTATCATACTTTCCATTGTTGGACTATTAATTGTCTTAAGAGGACTCAATTTAAATATTCCTTATTTAAGTCCTCAGGCGACATTTAGTGAAGAAAAAAACAATATTGAAGTAAAAAGTTGTCACACTTTAAAAATAAAATAGTAAAGAGAAATTCTTATTTTGACAGCATATACAAAAATCACGAATTAAGCAATTTAAATAAATCTAAATATTCCTTAACTTTGAAGACCAGATGCATTAAAGCGGACGGAAAAGTAAGTATATGAAGAGTTTGTTCCGAATTAATGCTGGTCATAATCGAATTTTTGGGTTAGATGTATTACGCGCATTAGCCATCTTATTTGTCGTATTTGGTCACAGTGCAATTTTAGTTCCTGAAAAGTATAAATCTATCATTCGAATTGTAACGCTAGATGGTGTTGCTATTTTCTTTGTTTTAAGTGGATTTTTAATAGGCGGAATCTTACTTAAAATACTTGAGAAAGATAAACCGAATCTGAAAACTTTATTTAATTTTTGGTCAAGAAGATGGTTGAGAACCCTTCCTGTTTATGTCATCTTATTGACTTTTGTTATTGCTTTCACATACATTTACAAACCGGAAAGACTACCAGGAGACTGGTATAAATACTACCTATTCATTCAAAATTTCAATCAAGCAATACCCAATTTCTTCAAAGAATCTTGGAGTTTAAGCATTGAAGAATGGTTCTATCTACTTGTTCCATCGAGTTTGTTTTTATTATTAAACCTTTTCAAAAAATCGGTAAAGGCAACAAGTCTTGTTCTTATCATGGGTGGAATCATTGCTATCGTTTGGTATCGTTTTCACCTTTACGAATCTATTCCTGTTCCAAACAGATTGGACAAAGAAGCGTTCAGCAAATATTTGCATAACGTAAGTGAAATAATTACCTATCAAGTACTACCACGATTAGATGCGATAATGTTTGGTGTATTAGGCGCATTCGTTGCGCAATACTACCCTAGAACTTGGAAAAAAGCATCGTTGTTGTTAATTCCACTTTTAGCCTTACCATTAATGTATATTCTTAAATATTATATCAGCCATCGACACGATGAATATAGTTTTGTGATGTTACCTGTAATCAAATCGTTTGTAGTTTTTTGCACCCTACCTTATTTCTCTCAATTAAAATCAGGTCCGAAACTATTTTCTAAACCGATAACATTCATCAGTTTAATTTCTTACTCGATGTACTTAACTAACTTGACAATAGTAGTACATGTTTTCATCAAATTTGGATTGCACGACAACATAAGAGGTTTGCATAAATGCACTGAAACTTGGAAATGGGAATATATTTATTTTTGGTTTGTAACCATTTCGCTCTCTTATCTGTTATATGTATTGATAGAGCAACCATTCATGCGTTTACGTGATTTGAAAAAGAATAAGAAATAATCAATTTCTAGGCGAAATCTGTTTGTTAATTTTTTATGCCCCCTTATAATTAAATTGGATAGTAAAACATAGAAAAATCTATATTTGTTCAGTTATTATTCTTTACACATTCCAATATAATAAGCATTTCTTCTTGCTCCCCAATGCGGTTTAAGCACAGAAGTTTCAGTTTCAGATTTGTATAATTCCTCTGCTTTTTGTAAATATTCTAGGGCATTTTTTTTACCTCCTCCAAACATTTTGGGAGTAAAAAATATGGCTACACCTTTTAAATGCGCAATTCTTGGGTTATTTGGATTTATTGCTCTTGCAGCATTTAAATTCCTCTCAAAAATCTCCCCTTGTTCTTTCCAACGGCTTCCACCATCTACTGAAAGTCTAGCATTTGCTAATAGAGCTCCCAATACAAATGTTTCTTGATTCGTTGGTTCTAACGTTTTTACTTTTTCATAAAACTGATCCGCCAAATCCAATAATTCATCCCTCGATTTTTGATCTTTACCTGAATAGGAAAGCATCGCTTTTGAAAATACAGCATAATAATTTGCAGCATAACTATCCGGATTCATCATCGCAATTAATTCAAATTGTGAAGATAATTGAGTTTGAAGTTCAGAAGACTTTGCCGTATCCGCAACTGTATAGACTTGATTTAATTGTTCCTCTAATGTTTGTGCAGAAACATTAATAAATTGAAACACTGAAAAGATTGCAATTAAAACTCTTGTTTTCATAATGATACTTGTTTATTTATTATAATTCATCTTGATTAAACTGACTGAACGAGAAATTCATCCCAACAAACACTGCTCTATACAATGGAGGTAATACTTCAAATCTTTGTGAACCATCGGCAGAGTAACGGTATCCTAATATATTCTTAGTATTTAATATATTATCCAAACTCACGTAAAAAACAGCAAATACTTTTTTCTTGAATGTCTTTAAATAGGATGCGGTTAACGCTAAATTTTGGTAGTCTTTCGTTCTATCACCCAAAAACACAGGATTATTTGGATTATAATAAGGTCTTCCGCTTGCATAACTATAAGTGAATGAGAAATTAGTCGATATTTTTTCCACTAAATACTTCATAACAATATTTAGATTATGTGGTGAAACATAATCTGGTGTTGCTTTTGAAATATAATTTTGATAAATTCTTTTGGTATCCACATAACTGTAAGAAATCCAATAATCTAAATTTTTAGCTAAATCTTTATCTCTCCAAAAGAAATCAATCCCTTGTGCATAACCGCTTCCTGAATTATCCACTGGTCCATAAACAAAACGGAATTGATTAGGTGTATAGTTGGAATTTTTCTCTAAAATCAATTGCTTATAGTCTTTATAATAACCCTCTATTCTAAACACTCTGCTACTTTTTATCCATTGATAATTCAACATATAATGAGTTGAAATTTGAAAGTCAGGTTTATAACCACTAAGTAAATAATTAGAATTTGCAGTTTGATAAAACATACCGCTTGCAAATGAAAATTGTCCATTTTCTGAAGATTTATAAGCAAAAGCAAATCTTGGAGAAACATTTCCTTTTTTCAACAAAGCTGAATATTCTACCCGTACACCTGGTTTAAAAGCAAATTTTGAACCTGGTTTATACTCACCTTCATAATAAAATGCACCCATCGTTTCAGTATAACCAACCAACAGGGTGTCAAATTTTTGTTCGTATTGAATGTACTGGTATTCAACTCCAGTTGTGTAATCATATTTTTCTCCGATATCACTTTTCATTTCGGCACGTCCTTGTAGTCTACTATCTTTTCTAATCAATGGAGCAATACCAAATTCAATATTATCACTATTATCACTATAAGATATCGATGTGAAATAACGTTTACCAGGACGCACATTGTATCTAAAAGAAGAGTTTAAATAGGTATTATTATTTTCGATACCAAACTTAATTTTTTCTCCAGCTTGTACTGGATTTGGAATCTCAACTCCCGTTTTATTATAAGAACGTGAAAAATTCATTTTAAATATTCCTTTGCTACTATCTAGTTTCGAGATGTATCGAGTAGAAAAAGAACCACCTTCTGGCACTTTATAAAAATTCACATTGGTTGGTGTAACACCATAAAAAGGAGATAAATTTAGATAATTACCACTATATTCTACTGCATTATTACCCATAAGTTTTGAGCCTGAAAGCGAAACACCAGACATATTTAACCCTGCATTGACATTGCTTTTTTCAGGTAAATCATTGGTTTGCAAATCTAATATTGCAGAAAGAGCCTGACCGTATCTTGCTGAATATCCACCGCTACTAAAAGCAGTCCCTTTAAACTGAAAAGGATTAAATCGACTTCGTTGAGAAACACCAGGAATTGAACTATTAAAAGCGTTTTGAGCAATCATACCATCAATAACAACGCTACTTTCATTCACATCACCACCACGTACTTGTAACCCAGTCAGATCTCCTCCATTTCGTTGAACACCAGGTAAGGTTTGAATTGCTCCAACAATATCTCCTTGTCCACCAGCTGTTGTAACAATATCTAATGGTCTTAAAACAGCAACGGTTCTTTCATTGGTTGCTTCAATTGTGCCTGCATTAATTACAATGGTTTTTAATTGTTTTACTTTAGATTTTAAAACTACTGACAATGTAATTTCGGCACCTTCGAAAACTAATAGTTTTTTATATTGCTCAAAACCCACAGAATTAATAACCAATGTGTCACTCCCTGAATTTTTAGCATTAAAACTAAATTTACCTTCATTCGTTGTTACACCTCCTACCCGATTGGCTTTTAAAAAAACAGTAGCAAAAGGAATTGGTTTTCCCTGTTTATCTTTTACTTCTCCTGAAATAATCGTTTGAGATGAAAGGATAAAATTGGTAAATAATACAGTTAAAAATAAAATATATTTCATTGTAAATAAATAGCGCTATAAATTTAGTATTTAAATCTAGATTGAATTTATTTTTAAAATGGAATCAAATCATATCTTGATTTAATAATTTAGATTCTAGCTTGTTTTAAATAATAATTAATATTTTTTTTCGTTCATTTGCATACATTAAAATCAAATAGATGGAAATAGTAGAATTAATAGGAATCATAGTTCCAATATTATCGTTAACTGCATTGATTATTTTTATCTTGACTTCTAAAAAAGAGTCAACTCATTCACCGCAACCAATTACTATTCAAACTTCGCAACCAAATCAACCTGTTAGCACTCAAAATGAAACAGTCAAACTAATTTTACCCCATAGAATTGATGCTTACCAACGATTGGTATTATTTCTTGAAAGAATCTCTCCGAATTCATTGGTAATGAGAAAATTTGGAAATTATCAATCAGCCAAACAGTTACAACAAGATTTATTAAGCACGATAAGAAGTGAATACGAACACAATATTGCTCAGCAAGTTTTTGTTTCACCCCAAGGTTGGAAAATGGTAAAAGATTCCAAAGAACAAATCATTCAATTAATCAATATTGCTGCAAGTCAAGTAGAAGAAAACGCTAGTGCAATTGATTTATCTTCAAAAATATTTGAATTAACTGCAGAATTCGAAAAACTACCAAGTGAGATAACAACAGAATATTTGATAGAGGAACTCCAAAAACTTTTTTAAAAAAGTTAATTCATCACTCAACATTCATAATATATAATTAGCTAATAACCTGCTTTTTCTTTTGGATAAGCATTGAAAGTCCCAGATGCTGAAGCAATCAATACTTCTCCATCGTAAATTTTTGATTCAGATACCAAAATTCTTTTTCCTCCGGAAATAACGGATGCTTTTGCAATTAACAATCTACCTCTCAATGCAGGTTTATGAAATTTCATTGAAAACTCAATGGTTGAAACGACTTTATCATCACTAAAAACTTTACTCAAGCAAGCAACACCTAACGAGGCATCGATTAAAGAAGCAATTGCACCACCATGAGCAGCGAATGGAGTAGCTAAATGTTTTTCCTCAACAATCATTTTATATTCAATCACACCTGGAGAAAGGACCTCAAAGTCCATACCCAACAGTTTACCAAAATGATTTTGATTAATGTAATCAACAATTAAATTTTTATCCATCAACTTAATCTACTAGGAAATGAAATTCAGCCTCGGTCAGTGATTTATAAATACTTTCATTTAAATCATACATAACCGAATTATAATCATCCGTATTTACCCACACTTTTAAATGTACTTCAATAGATTTTGTGGCTATTGCTCCTAAACCAACAAAAGGAAGTGGTTCAATTACAATGCGTTGTTCTTCAGAAACAATTGCCAACAACATCTCTTTAGCCTTGTCAAATGAATCGCCGATTGTTAAATGAAAAGTCAAATCTATTCTTCTCACATCCGCCTTGGTGAAATTGATAATATTTCCATTTGCAATAGGTCCATTAGGAAGTATTACTACTTTATTATCAGCAGTATATAAATGCGTATTAAAAATCTGTATTTCCTTTACTTTTCCAGATACAGTTTGAGCCTGAATGAAATCACCAACCTTAAACGGTTTAAAAACCAATATCATCACTCCACCAGCAAAGTTTGATAATGTACCTGAAAATGCCATACCTATTGCTAAACCTGCTGCTCCCAAAAGGGCAACAAAAGAAGTCATCTGAATACCAAACTGGGTTATACTTGTTACAACAACCAACAATTTCAATGCAGTAGAAGTCAAACTTCCTAAAAAAGTAACTAAACTTTCGTCTGTATTACTTTTCTTCATGATGTTTTTTAAAGTCTTTGATGCAATATTTGACAACCAAAAACCAATTACTAATATCAATAATGACATTAAAAGATCAGTACCAACTTTCAATACCCACTGCTGTATTTCATGGTAATTAAACCCCATAATAGTTTCCTTGATTTTTTTAATTGGTGGTTCCATAATTTCTGTGCTTGAAGACAAAAATAAAAATTCTAATTTTACAATATGAATTACTTTGAGAATAAAATTATTTGGGTAACTGGAGCATCATCAGGAATCGGCGAAGAAATATGCAAACAACTTGCAAATCACAATGCAATACTTATTTTATCGGCTCGTAATTTAGAAACATTGACAAGAATAAAATCCTCCTTAAAAAATCCCGATAAACATCTTGTCATACCCATTGACTTAGAAAAAACAGAAACATTTGATCCTGCTTTCAAATTGATTTTAAATACATACAAAAGATTAGATATGTTATTTAATAATAGTGGAGTAAGTCAACGTTCAGAAGCAAGTGAAACAAGTATAGAGGTCGATAGAAAAATTATGGAAATTAATTATTTTGGGAATATTGCTTTATCCAAAATTGTTCTACCTCATTTTCAAGAAATAAAATCCGGGCATTTTGTAATCACATCTAGCATTGCTGGAAAATTCGGTTTTTATTTACGTTCAGCTTACAGTGCTGCTAAGCATGCATTACATGGCTACTATGAAAGTCTTGCTTTAGAAAACATTAAAAACAACATTTCGATTACAATTTTATGTCCTGGTAAAATTAACACACCTATATCAACCAATGCGCTTCGAGGTGATGGTATGAAACATAATATTATGGATCATAATCAAGAAACTGGGATGCCTGTAGATGAATGCGTGCGCCAAATATTATACGCAGTTTCGAAGAAAAAAAGAGAAGTATTAATTGGAAATAAAGAAATTCTTGTAGTATATATCAAACGTTTTTTTCCTGCTCTTTTTTGGAAAATCATTCAAAAACAAAAAGCCACATAAGTGGCTTTTATATACGATTATTTATTTTTATTTACGGGAATTTTGGGAATTGTTGGAAATTAGGTTCTCTTTTTTCTAAGAATGCTTTTTTACCCTCTTGCGCTTCCTCCATTAGATAATACATCAAAGTAGCATCTCCGGCAAACTCCATCAATCCTCTTTGTCCATCTAGTTCAGCATTTAGTCCTCGTTTAATCATACGTAATGCCATTGGACTACGTTTTAACATTGTTCTACACCAGTGAACTGTAGTATCTTCTAATTGATCTAACGGAACGACCTTGTTTACCATTCCCATTTTCTCAGCTTCTTCAGCCGTATATTGTTCACATAGAAACCAAATTTCTCTCGCTTTCTTTTGTCCAACGTGTCTTGCTAAATAACTTGATCCAAAACCAGCATCAAAACTACCTACTTTAGGACCTGTTTGTCCAAATCGTGCATTTTCAGAAGCGATTGTAATGTCACAAACTACGTGTAAAACGTGTCCACCTCCAATTGCGTATCCATTAACCATAGCAATTACAGGTTTAGGTATTGAACGAATTATCTTATGCAATTCAAGAACATTTAATCTAGGTACACCATCTTCTCCTATGTAACCACCAACACCTTTTACATTTTGATCACCACCAGAACAAAATGCTTTATCTCCCTCACCTGTTAACACTATTACACCGATATCCTGACGTTCTTGCGCAATATTCATTGCATCAATCATTTCAATATTCGTTTCAGGACGAAAAGCATTATAGACCCTAGGTCTATTAATTGTTATTTTGGCAATCCCTTCAAAATACTCAAATCGAATATCTGTGTATTCTTTAATCGTTTTCCAAGAATAGTTACTCATTTCCTTTACTATTTATTATTGTGAGACAAAAGTATATTTAATTACTCCTTCTTGTACAGTAGGAGCTGTTTTAGTATAATTAAATCTTGATCTCAAAGCATATTTTTTAGCTTGTTCAAGCATACATCCATTTGCTCTACTGCTCGATGTCACGGTTGCTGACGTTACTAATCCACCTTGATCCACTTTAATTTTTATTAATACAAATCCGGAAGATCCAGCTCCACAAGTATAACCGGGATTCTGTACATTAGATGCAATTCCTTCGTGTGGTTCTCGATCTTTTAAAGACCATTCAACCATCACGTTTCCTCCAAAAACTTTATCTTCACCTGATCTGCTTTGAGCTTCTTTAGAAGATTTATTGGATTGTTGTTTTTGCTTTAACTTCTGCTCCGTTTGAATCTTTTCTTCTAAAATTTTTTGACGTTTACCATCACCACCAGATTCTTTAAAAAACTGCTTTTCTAAATCTTTAACGGACTTTTCAATTTCTTTTGAAGACATGGGTTTAGTTTCTGACCAATCTTCTTTCATTGTTTTTTGACGAGAATCATTCATGTCTCTTGTAATACTTTTTATTTCTTTTGGTGTTGTATTAGACATAATTTCAATATCTTGTGGATCAATTTCTAATTCATCTTTAGCAATTTCTACTTTTACTTCATTTTTAAAATTCCAACCTTCCACCTCCCAAGATTTTTCATAAGAGTTAAATAACAAGTAAAATAAAGCACCAAAAAAAGTAAGCAATACGGCTAATATTGGATATTTATATTTATCTAGAAGATCGAAGAAACTATTCATTTTTAGTTATATCTTGAATTAATTTACGATCCATCAAACTGTAGTAATGCATATCGTCACCATTATAAAGCAATAATAAATCTTTATTTAACATCCTAATTTGATCATAATCTAATGGGATTAGCTGTTCACCCGATAGTGAATACAAACCATATTTTGCCCCGTTTGAAACCAAGTAAAAGTTCTCGGCAATTAAGCTAATACTTGTAAAAATAGCTGGTATAATCCACTTTGCTTTTTCATTAATTACTCCTTGTAATGACTTAACGTCTACAATTGCTAAACCATAATGATAGCTAGATGCATAATCAAAAATAGGCAAGATAGATACCGATTTATCTTCCAGATTGATATATCCCCATTGTTTTCCTTTACTGAAAGAAATTAATTTTGAAACATCGCCCAACCCTGTAAATTCTGGTTTTAAAACATAATTACCAAGTTTATCTATAACAGCATATTTACCTTTAATTCTTACTCTCGCAAAACCATCATGAAACATACATAATTGTTTATAATTTGGTATTAAATCAAACATGTTTTTTATTGCTTTTTTCCCTTTTTCATCAATAAATCCTAGTTTATTATTCAGAACAAAAATTGCTCTATTACCTGATAAAGGAGAAATATACTCATAAGTAGGAGTTAAAACAACTCTGTTTCTAATGGTTTTAATCCCATATAAAATACTATCTCGATAGATTAATAATGTATCATTAAAGAAAAAAATTTCTTTATGCATTGGTTCAGATAAATAAGAGCCTGTTGAATCTATAAAAGCTTCCTTTCCATGAAGGATAACTTTTGCTTTCCCTTTTAAAAATGGAAAAACATCTGTAAATTTTGGTTCTGTAACTTGTTTCCCCATTAAATCATAAAAACCATAAAGGGAATCTTTCGTTCCATAAATTAGACCTTCCGTATATTGCCCTAGTTCGTTAAATTCCAGCGGAAGTATATATTTGCCAGCACGATTAATAACCCCTGACTTACCTCCTTTTTCTACGATCGCTCTACCATTTATAAAATCAGAACCTAAATCAAATTGAAAAGGAATAACAACATTATTTAATTTATCTACATAACCATATAATCCATTTTTTTGGGCTAAAGCTAAACCTTCGCTATATAAATTTAAGGTTTCATAATCCGGCGAGTAAATTTCTATGCCTTTATGATTCATCCATCCAAATAATTTACCTCGTTTGAAAGGATAGAGTGTAAGTTTAGATAAGTCTTGATCTCTTTTGAGATCATCTTTGAATGGATAATTTGGATATTCTTTTTTAAATTTTTTGACTCTGTCATCAGAAAATTCTACCATGTAAAGAGCATATAATTTTCTCCATGCCTTATCAATATTTGAATTATTTGGGTATAATTGAATGAATCGAGCGAAATCTTCTATCGTGTTGGACTGAGTTTCCAATCGAAACAAAGCGTCCATTGCTTCAGGGATATATTTATTTTTTGGATTATCGTTAATAAAACGAACATAATCTGTAATGGTACCGCTATTTGTTTGTTCTGAAAAAAAAGTTAATTCATACCTATTAAATAATTCATCTTTATATTTAATAGATGGGTAATTTTTTAAAATCGAATCATAATAATTAGATTTATTAATCTTGATGGCCTTTTGAAAAATTATTGAGTCTCGTTGAAGTACACTTAATTGATTCTCCTTCGACCAAGGATATTTTTCCATAAATTCGGTAAGAGCTATTTCACTATTTTTACTTAACGCTATCTGGTAATAAAACGAACCTATTTTTTCTCTTAATTGTAAAATACTATCGTAGGTCATACCAAGCAATCCAAACTTAGCTTTGTCTTGCTCTAACATTTTAGTGTAGCCAAATTCTGCTATTGAAACATACTTAAAAGCTGAATCAATATTATGGAAAGGATTATCTTTACGATAGAAAATGGTAGCTAAACCATATGAAGCTGGAACTTCTTTCTTTTTTAAAGATTCGTAAAAAAGTTTTTTAGCTTCGAAATAATTCATTTCTTGCAAGCAAGCAAAAGCCTTATCAATTTTACCTGCAGTTGCAAAACAACTGAGCAGTAAAAATAAAAAAAAGGTTCCTAAGTGAACTTTCATATAAGATTCTACTTAAACTAGATACAATAATACAAAAAAAAAGCCCTCATCGAGGGCTTAAGTTATCTGAAATTTCTTACTTAGTAAGTCTTCCGTATCTTGATTTGAATTTATCAATACGTCCTGCTGTATCAACAAATTTAACAACACCTGTAAAGAATGGGTGAGAAGTATGAGAGATATCCAATTTCACTAATGGATACTCATTACCATCAGTCCAAGTAATGTTTTCGCTAGAAGAAGCACAAGAATGACATAAAAATGTGTAATCATTAGTCATATCTTTGAATACTACTAATCTATAATCTTCTGGATGAATACCGTTTTTCATAATCGTATTTTGTTAATTATATCTTTTCTATTAAATCGGAGTGCAAATTTAAGAAAATAAATGTACACTCCGCTGTTTATTTTAAAATTATTTACTTTTTTTTCCGAAATCAATCAGAATTGGAGTTGCGATACAAATTGAAGAATAAGTACCAATCACTACTCCAATCAACATCGCAAACAAGAAACCTTTAATTGCTGGTCCGCCAAATAAAAACATAATCAATACAACAAGGAATAAAATCATCGAAGTATTAAAAGTTCTACTAAGAGTTGTATTCAATGAACGATTGATGATTGTTTCAGTACTTTCATCTTTTTTCTTCAGTTTTAAATTTTCACGAATACGGTCAAAAACAATCACTGTATCATTCATAGAGTAACTAATTACCGTTAAAATTGCTGCAATAAAAGCTTGATTAACATCTAAGCTAAAAGGTAAGTATCCGTGTAACAAAGAGAAGATAGAGATCACAAAGAAAGCATCGTGTGCTAAACCTACAATCGCACCTAAAGAGTATTGCCAGTTACCAAAACGAATAAAAATGAAAGCAAATATGACAACTAATGAAATAAAAATTGCAATAGCAGAAGAAGTCCATAACTCACTTGAAACTGAAGCAGAAATACTTCTTTGCTCTAGAATCTGATATCCACCTAATTTAGTTTTACAAGCTGTTAATCCCTCCTTAAGTTTATCTGTCACTTCTTGTGTTGCATTATCTTTACTTAATTTATAGTTGGTGATAATCTCGACATTGTACTCATTTGATTTCGTTTTCAAATCAATGGAAGCAACCTCACCATTTTCAACAAAAACCTTTGATAAGTTCTTACGAATGTGTTCGATATCCGCTTTTTGCTCAAACTTAACAGCAAAAGTTCTACCTCCTGTAAATTCAACACTTTGCTTTAATCCTCTACTGAATAAAGAAACCATACCTAAAACAGTTACTGTAATAGAGAATATGTAGTAATATTTTCTTTTTCCTACCCAATCAATGTTGAAATTTTGGAAGGCATTTTTCAAAAAGTTAGTACTAAAGTTTACATCTTTTCCTTTTTCAAGCATATAACCAATAACCAATCTTGAAATAACGATCGCTGTAAATAACGAGGTAAAAATACCAATGATTAATGTCGTAGCGAATGACTCCATCTCTCCTTTACCAAAGGATTTCAAAATAATACCAACTAGTAAGTGGGTAGCATTTGCATCAATAATAGAAGGTAATGCTTTTTTGAAACCGATCTCGATAGCCTCAGATTGACTTACTCCTCTTCTTACTTCTTCTCGAATACGTTCAAATATTAAGATGTTAGCATCGACGGCAGTACCAATAGTTAAAACGATACCTGCTATACCAGCTAAAGTTAATACCGCTCCAAAAGAAGCAAGACAACCTAATATAAATACTACGTTTATTGCAAGCGCAATATTTGCAACCATACCACCTTTACCATAATACATCCACATGTAAATTAATACTGCTAGGAAAGCAAATGCAAATGAAATCAAACCTGCCTGAGAGTTTTCAGAACCAATTGAAGGTCCAACTTTTGTTTGCTCTTTGATTACACATGGCGCAGGTAAAGCACCACCGTTCAACAATCCAGCCAAATCTTCAGCATCTTCAATCGTAAAGTTTCCAGAAATCTGTGTGTTTCCTCTGGTAATTGCTTCATTTACTCGTGGAGCAGAATAAACTACATCATCCATAGTAATTGCAACACACTTACCAACGTTATCGCTAGTCATTTTAGCCCATTTATCAGAACCTTCTAGAGTCATTGATAAGTCAACAGTAACTTGACCGCTAGCTTGGTCTAATCCCTTACTTGCATTTTTAATATCTTTCCCTCCTACTTGTGCTTTTCCATTCATCGGAACTTTTACAGCATACAGTACATAAGAACCATCCTTATCGTTCTTATTGATTTTCTCAGGAGAAGCTGACCACATAAACTTTAAGTCTTCAGGAAATAAAGCTTGAATATCTTTTCTTCTAATGATTTTGTCAACTTTTTCTTTATCCTGTAAAGATGCAAAGCCAATACTTACTGCTTGTCCTGGCTTAAGATATGTATCTAAACTAGCTGTAGATTGATTTAAAGCAGTTAAAGGTTTGCTCTCACTCTTTTTAGCTGTATCTTTTTTTGCTAAAGTTAAAGAGTCAGTAGTAGTTGTATCAGTAATTTCCTCTTCTACTATTTCAGCTTGTGTGGATAGTTGGCTAGCTTGAGACAAAGCCATTTGAATTTCCTCACGTTCATACGTTTCAAAAAATTGTAGGTTTGCTGTAGATTGTAATTTCTCAGCAACTGTAGCTTCATCTTGAACCCCAGGTAATTCTATATAGATTCGATTTGTACCGTTTTCTTTTTGAATATTAGGTTGAGCAACACCAAACTGATTAATACGCTTACTCATTATCTGTTCAACACCTTCCATTGAACTTGCAACCTTAGCCTTAAGATAATTAGCAACTTGAGAATTAGAAGAATTTTTATTTAATTCGTCAATTTCTGTTATGGCTAATTCGCGAACAATTAATGCATCTCCATTGTATTTTTTAAATTCAGAAACAAAAAGATCAATAAAGTCACCTCCCTTTGAATTATGAATTGCAAGTGCCTTATCATAAGGCTTTTTGAAACGAATGTCACGTGGATTTCTAGCCATACTTTTCACAAGTTCAGGAACAGAAATCTCTAAAGTAACACTCATCCCTCCAACTAAATCAAGACCGAAAGCCATTGATCTATTTTTTACTTGCTGAAAGTTAGATCCTAACAATGGATATACAGCTTGAGATCCTTTTTCTTGTAAAATTAAATTTACATATGCTGCCTTTGCTAATTCATACGATTCAGGCTCTTTAAAATCAACCTCAGTACCATTTGGTAATATAGCAATACCATTGTTTTTAGATGCTTCTTTTTGCAACTCCCCCACTCTAATAATCGCCTCTTTATCAGCTTTTTTCTCTACTGAATTAGAAACAAATGTAAATGAAAGTTGATAAACACAAACTGCCGAAAGTAATATCGTCAGAAACCAAAAAAATCCTTTGTTACGCATATTCGTACGAGGTTATAATTTTTAAAATGAACGCAAATATAAAATTTTGATTTATCAATATCAATCTATATACGATAAAAATAGATTTACCTTGATCAAACTTAACACATAGTTAGTATAGAGATTCAATAAAAGAATTCAATTCATATGTAAACTCACTCCAGGAAAATGAAGCTTTAAGCTCTACAGCTCTTTCCATCATCATTTTATTCATTTCCTTTTCACATACAAACTTAATGGCATTAGAAAGCTCAACAGGATCATTTGGAGATACTAACACTCCATTTTCACCATTTTTGATATATTCTGACAAACCTCCCACATTCGAACAAACAATTGGCAGTTCAAAATGCAACGCTGTAGCAGTGACACCACTTTGTGTAGCATTTTTATAAGGTAACACACAAACATCAGCAGAAGAGAACAAAAAAGGAACTTCATCATCTGAAATAAAATAATCCAGATGTATGATTCTTTTTGATAAATTGTGTTGATCTATAATTGCTTGATACTTTTCAAACCCACCATAACATTCTCCAGCAATTAGTAAAATATAATCTTCTTCCAATTGTTGAAATGACTGTAAAAGAATATCTAAACCTTTATAATCTCTAATTAAACCAAAAAACAATGCTACTTTTTTCTCTGAAGAAATTCCATATTTCGCTCGAGCATTTAATTTATCTACTTTTTCACCAAAATGTTCATATAAAGGATGAAATAATCTTAAAATTTTTGCTCTAGGCTTAAGTCTTAAAATATCCTCCTTCACTTTTTCTGATAAGACGACAAATGCATCTTGGCTATTTAAAAAGTAACGTGTTAATATAGAATCGTAAAAACGAGGTTCATGTGGTATTAGATTATGTATAATTGCTACTTTTTTTACTCTTTTTGGTAATACAAAATTCAATAAACTTAAAATTGGAGCAAAAAAGGACATCCAGTAAACGTTGAGAACAATGTTTTGACCTGATTCTTTTTTAATTTTCGATGATATCCCGTAGATAGTAAAAGGATTTAATGAATCTATTCCATTATCAATCTTTTTATTTATAACTTTTTGATCATCAACAAACTGTGTTTTACCCGGAAATAAAAAAGAAGGATATAATCTTTTATAATTGATTTTAAATGCAACATTATATTTTTGCAGCTGTTTAAATAAGGCATCTGAAAACTGAGCTATACCTCCCCTGTATGGATAAAATGGAGAAACAAAATGAATTTTTTTCATTTTGTTAACTTAAATTGATACATATAAAAAAACCATTCTTCTCCCTTATCAACTTTTGTCGTATCTCCTTTTTTAATCTTTAGATCTTTATAATACCTAATAACTAATCCTTTATTCTTAGCGAAAAATTCATTCTTACGTTTTAAATCAACATAAGTTTGATATAATTGCTGTTTTACGTGAATTACAGAGTCGACTTTGATTTCTTTGATTTCTAAAGAAGGATAAAAATTTCCATATCTAAAATACATCGTATCATTCACATTATAAGAATCAGAATTCCAAGCAAAGTTATTTATATAAGGTATATATAATTTTTTCTTTAAAACATTATCTTCATTTTCAATATAATACTGATTCTTTATAAAAGCAGAAAACACCTTTAGATTTACCCAACTTGCTATAGTATCATTCCAACGAAAACGATGAATTTTGTATATTAAATTCCCCATGTCATCTCTAAATGTATCTTCAATTAGAGATTTCATTTTAAAATCAATCGTATCGTGCCTATCAACTTGCGCATCGTGAAGTATGTATCTTACATTGTAAAAAGAAATATTTCCTACTTTTAAACCTGAATAATCAACTGATTTAGTGGAAGAAACTATATCTTGTTCTTGTTTTTTACAAGCAACAAAAAACAATATTATGGATACTATATAAATTATGTACTTCAAGTTTTACTTTTTTTTCTCCTTAAGTTTGTCTAGGTAGTTTTTGGTTTGTTTTTCATCAAGCCTCACACCAGATCGATAATATACTTTTCCAATTTCTAAACCATTGGAATCGTATGCATAACACCACCCTTCCTTTTCACCATTAACATAGTTATCCTTCATTTCAATTGTTCCTCCTGGAGTGTAGGATATTACTTCACCAACAAGTTTATCGTCAACATAGTTAGATTTACTTTTCAATATTCCGTTATCAAAATATTCTTTTTGTTCACCCTCTTTTTTACCGTTCCTGAAATTTAATTCTTGAGCTATAATTGATGATTTCTCATTTAATAATTCTGGCACATAATAAATTATTTTTTTCCCATCAAGTATACCTAACTTGAAAGTTTCAGTTACACTCATTCTGCCCGATGGCCCCCAATAATTCCAAATACTATCTTTAACTTTATTTATATACTTCCCAGAAGCCATTGGTAAATTAGCATCATCATCGTGATAAATTGTAGAATAAGTGATTAAACCTTTTTCTTTAAAAATCATTTTAGCTTTTATTCTACCGTTTTTGAAATAATAGACAAATACTCCATTTGGTATATCATCGATAAATGTCCCTTCATAATCTAGTAATGTAGTCCCTGGAAAGTATTTTTTCCAGTACCCCTGTTTTTTTCCTTTTGCATCTATTTTGTTCTCTTGAGATATAGAGTATAAAGTCAAAAGAGAAAAAAACACAATTAAAACCTTTTTAATCATACCTAAAAAATTAAATCCTCTAAAGATGAAATTACAAAATCTGGCTTTTCTGTGACAACTTCCTCTGTAGTTACTAATATTGTTTTCATTCCTAAATTTTTACCAAAAAGAATATCGCTATTAGTATCACCAATCATGATTGACTTTGCAAAAACAATTGAAGGAAAATCGCTTTGAGCCATATAACCCATAACAGGAAGTGGTTTTCTAGAGTCTAAGACATCATTTTTCAGATTTGTTGCAACATAAACATGATCAATTCTCCCTCCATTTTCTTTAATAGAATGCATCATATAATCATGAATCATTTGTAAATCTTTCATTGACATTAAACCTTTTCCAACTCCTTGTTGATTTGTAATAACAATAATTTTATGAAAGTGAATATTTGCAAATTTGAAGAATTCAAACACTCCTTTTTCAAAATAAAAATCTTTTGTTTTTTTTACGTAATCGCCAAATATCCGGTTGTTAATGACACCATCACGATCAATAAATAAAGTCCACGAATGATCAATCAATTCTTTTAACATCCGATTTCTTTCTCTATTAAATAACTATTTCTAGTCGAAGAATTTCTGCCGACAAGCTCGGCTAAAAAACCAGCAAGAAAAAATTGAACTCCCAATATCATACAAACTAAAGTCAACAAAAATTCAGTTCGATCAACTAATAATTTTGCATGTTCATGAATAAATAATTTGTCAATAATCAAAATAGAAGCAAAAAAGAAACCAATAATAAAAATTAACATACCAATAGCTCCAAAAAAATGCATTGGTTTTTTACCAAATTTACCCATAAAAACGACTGAAAGTAAATCCAAAGGACCGTTAACAAATCGATTAAATCCAAATTTAGTTGTTCCGTATTTTCGAGCTTGGTGTTCAACTACCCGTTCACCAATCTTATTAAATCCTGCAAATTTTGCTAAAGGAGGAATATAACGATGCATATCTCCATAAACTTCAATGCTTTTTACAACCTCGTTTTTATAGGCTTTTAAACCACAGTTGAAATCGTGTAAATAAATTCCAGTTAATTTTCTAGCTGCCCAATTGTATAATTTAGTTGGAATTGTTTTTGAAATCGGATCGTGTCTTTTCTTTTTCCATCCCGAAACAACGTCGTAATCTTCATTTACTATCATTTCATACAGATAAGGGATTTCATCTGGACTATCTTGTAAATCGGCATCCATTGTAATAACCACTTTGCCAAGAGCCGCTTCAAATCCTTTTTGAAGTGCTGCAGACTTACCATAATTACGTTGAAATTTTAGCCCTTTTACTGTACTGAATTTTACAGACAAATCTTCGATTACCTTCCAAGAACTATCCTTACTTCCATCATCAACAAATATCACTTCATATTTAAATTGATGTTTTTGCATGACATCATTTATCCAAATAAAAAGTTCGCTAATAGATTCCTCTTCATTAAATAAGGGGACAACGATTGATATTTCTTTTAAATATTCCAATTTCCTTTTTTTTAGACACAAATATACAATATCAAAAAAAACTCAGCATTCGATTTATAAAATTGTCTACAAATAAAAAATAGCTGCTAAAATAAATATTAAAACAATGGCCAAATATTGCCAGACATCAACAAAATAAGGATATAATTGATTCCAGTAGCGTTTTAATTTTGACATAAAATAAACTGTTATAAATTAATAATTGAAAATTAATTGGTTTTTTAGATTTATTATGACTAACATTACACTATGAATAAAGGTATAGTAAAATTCTTTAATGAGACCAAAGGATTTGGTTTTATTAAAGAGGAAGATTCGAACAAGGAGTATTTTGTTCACGTAACAGGCTTGATTGACAAAATCACAGAGAACGATGTTGTAACTTTCGAACTTCAAGAAGGTAGAAAAGGATTAAACGCAGTAAATGTTAAACAAGCTTAATTAGTTTTAGAAATTTTACTTTGATTCTTTACGGGGCTTTTAGCCCCTTTTTTTTGCTCATTATTTTACAAATATATTCTGAGCAAACTTTAAACTAATTCGATTTAACTTATCGTCGATTAAAATTTCTATGGTAGAATCAAAAGTTTGTCTTGATTTAACTTGAATAAGCTTGTCAACTGCTAAACCTAAATCCGTAGCAAAATTCAAAAACTCAGTAGAATTATCCTTTACAGCTACCATTTCACAAAATGAACCAACTTCAACATCACTTAACAACTTTTTTGGCAAAAAATCAAATTTACCATGCTTGTCCGGAATTGGATCACCATGAGGATCTATTTTTGGAAAACCAAGAAATGCATCTAATTTTTCAATTAATTTTTCAGATTTTATATGTTCTAATTGTTCTGCTACTTCATGAACTTGATCCCATGTGAATTCTAACTTATCATGAAGAAACGTTTCCCACAAACGATGTTTTCTAACTACTTGAACAGCTAAATCCTTCCCCTTTTCAGTCAAATAAATCTTACCGTACTTCTCATAATCAATGAAACCTTTAGATTTAAGTTTTTTAAGCATATCATTCGCAGATGAAGGCTTTACTTCGAGGTTAGAAGCCAACTCATTAGTCCCAACTCCTTCAAATTCACTATTATGAATCGCAAGGTTAAATAAAGATTTTAAATAATTTTCTTCCGTTATTGAAAGCATATTAATTCTTTTTCTTTAATTCAAACAATAAATAACACAATGCTAATGTAGCAGAAATCGCACCAATATAAAAGGACTTAAATGCGGTTTCTATATTATTTTGATAAAAAAACAAAGTTAGAAAAGAACTCAACATAATCCCCACTTCCAATGCGATGAATAAAGTACCAGCCCCTACTCCTCTGCGATCTTTGTGAGATAAATCTGCAGTCCAAGCAAATAAAGCAGGGCTATTCACCCCTGTAGCTAAACCAAAAACAATAGATGCAAAAGTATACATATGAACCGTTTTAACCTGAGTAAGCATAAACATACTAATGGTTAATAAAATAACACCAACAAATAAGACAGATTTTCTTCCGTATTTATCTGAAATATTACCAGCAAATAATCGGACAATCATCGTGGTAAGCACGTAAAAAAAGAAAAACCATCCTTTATTTTCAATCTGAAGGAATTCAGAAACATCGGGAGTTAAAACAAAAACTACACCTGAACACATAGCCGTTAACAACATTACCACTGCTGCTGGAAGGACATTCATATCAAACACGTCTCTTCTTGTAATCTTCAATTGTTGAAATTCAAAATTAGTTTTACTTTCTAATGTTTCATTGACATAATTCATCAAAATAATGGAGATTAAAACACACGCTACTGCAGTCAAGAAAACACCATTATTTCCAACAATTGAATAGAGCGGAGTACCTAAGTATTGCCCAATACCAATTCCCATAGAAACAAACATCCCCCATATTCCCATGCCTTTCCCACGTATTTCAACAGGTAGAATATCGGTTACTAGTGCTGTAGCTCCCGTTGGAGCAAAACCAACAGCAAATCCATGGAAAAATCGCAACAGTAAAAAAAAGAATATAGAATTTGCAGATAAATAAAGAGCACCTACTATCACAGCCATTAAATACCCCATAAAAACTACTTTTTTTCTCCCAATCAAGTCTGCTAACTTTCCCGAAAAAGGACGAGATAAAGCTGCAGCAATAGTAAAGAAAGTAATTATTAAGCCTTTATATGCAGAACCGCCTAATTCAACAATAAAATCATTTAATTGAGGCATAATTAAGTTGAAACTAATCATAAAGAAAAGCATCGAAAAACTTAATATCCAAAAATTATTTTCTAATCTCATTTAAAAAATTAAGGCTGTCTTTGGGACAGCCTTTCGTTTTAGTGTGTTTTTGCATGTTCTTCCTCTTCTGGATCAGGAGGGAACAATTTAGGTGCATTCTTTTGATCTTGAAGATGATCTAACATATCTTCTAATTGAGATATTGATAAACTTTTAGCTATGATTTTCTTGTCCTTATCCAAGACAAATATTCTAGGTGTAGAGTAGATATCGTAAGTTTCTTGATAATTTAGAGATTCTAGAGTTGTATACTTTGGGACAAATTGAAGCGGATCCTTCAGTGCAGCATTATATAATTTCTCTGTAACAGCAACATTAGTAAATGTAAGGTTATTTTCTTTGATGAATTTTTTCCATTTACCAAAATCTTCACCTATTGCTTTTCCAATTGCAAAAACTTCAATATTTCGATTTTTCAATTTTTTAGCATACAACTCTCCTAATTTTGGAGTCGTTTTTTTACAATGCCCACACTCTGGGTCCCAAAAATATAAAACCACAAAATCTTTTTTTAGACTATAGAAATCAAACCATTTCTGATCAGTTGTATCGACTAATGAAATATTCGGTGGAGCAACACCAACAACTAAATTTCTATTAGTTTTAACTTTTTTACACAACTCGTCTAATTTTTCTTTTTCCATCCAAGTTATATTAGAAGTACCATCTACGTTTTTAGGACAATAATATCTTTCACCCATTCTCACAAACACTTTATCCATGCCCATAATATTTGATTTTTCGTATGAAGAAGTAACGTGTGTTAAACAATATTTAAACATTTCTGACTTGGTATTCAAACGATCAACAAAACGGTAAGCATATTTCGTGATTGTATCAGGATTCGGAATTAGCATTTTTTCACTAAAAAAGAACTCCAATTTGTTATGAAAAACAGGTGTATTTAAAAGACGATCATCATTTAGATCTATATTATCAAAATAGTGATCTCTATAATATTTGTAAGCAAAGTTTGAATCAACTAAAGAACCATCTAAATTTCTTGGCATTTCAGGAATTTCTATATCCATTGACATTTTAACTACTTTACTTACAAACGTGGTAGGATATGTTTCAACTAATTCTTTTTGATACGCTACAACTTGTTTGGAAACTTTCTCTATTTCAGTAGTCAATGCTTTATATTCAGGATCTCCTTTTACTGCTTTTTCTCTTAATTCTGAAAATTCTTTAGCCTTAATTCTTTGATCATTCATGTAGGTAATATATTTCAAGAAGATTTCATTTTCAAAAGATTTATTTACCTTCATATTCTGAACGAAATCAGGACCTTGAGTCACTAAATTAATTTCTTCATTGTTGTATAAAAAATCAAAATAACGCTGCCCAGAAAGTAAAATAGCCATCACCCCCGGCTTTTGTTTTTTACCATCAAATTCAACAACTCCTCCCTTCATTTTTGCTGTATCTGCATAATACATTCCTTTCCCATAGTATTTAACCAAGAAAACTGTTGTATCTTTTTCTCCAAGAACCTTAATTTTTATTCTTTGCGAAAAAGAAATAAATGAAAAGGCCATTAAAAAAACAATTAGAATAAACTTCATATGAATTTAAATTTATACAATTCCCCAAAAATAGAAATTAATACCCTTAAGAAGTGTTAATTCTTCCTAAAATTCTTTTTGAACGAATCTATTAATCGAAATAATAGTAGAAATAAAAACAATAATAAATAAGACGGTTAATATGAAGATTACAAAAAAATAATTAGTGTTTGTCAAGTTAAAACCAGCTGAATTTAAAACTTCATTTATATAATAAAATAAAATAAAATCAATCAAAATTATCAAACTAAGAATAATTAGAAAACCTAAAAAAACATATTTAATAAAATGAAAAACAATAGTTTGAATCGAAACCCCCAATCTTAACATGGTTCTGATTTCGTAGGTGTTTTTTGTAATTAATAGTTGTAAAAATTGAATTAAAACAATCATCGAGACAAGCACAACAACTAACGAGATAAAAGTGATTGAGGACAAAATAATTGTCAATATACTTTTAAGTTTACCTTCAATTAATTGATTTTTTTTCACCTCTAAATGATTTCTTTCTATAAGTTCCTCTACATGACCAAACTTTCCTTTTTTAGATTTTAACATTAATTGCGTACAAAAAGTGGAAGTTTTCACACCATAATTTTGAGTACCATACTTCATGAATGATTCTGGCACTAATATGGAAGATATTTCATTCGTAAAACCTATTATTTTAGCATCAAAAAACATTGGATTTTGATCACCTAATTTAATCTGGAAATTTACATCCTTTAAAATTTCATCTGATAATTGAGGCATACCAGAGGATGATAAAAAATTATTCATCATGTAAACAAAATCTCTAGGTAAAATAATAGGAACTTGTTTATTCCCAATATTCCAATTCCAGGCCGTAGATTTCACATCTAAAAAATCTGAAGGAATTGATTGAATAAAAATATCCGACCTAAAATAGGGAACTAAAGGATCGTTTGATTTTAATTCCACCGAAAAATTATTATTTTCTACTGTAACAACCTTCTCTAAATAAGGTAAATTCTTGTAAAAATCTATTTCTTTCTTGGAAAAAGAGGTAGAGGCATAAGAAAGTGTATTACTGGTTGTTACCTCTTTTTGTATGGTGATTGCCGACGAATCTAACATCTCCACAGAACTTGATTTCTGCTTAATTAAAAGAAGATAATGGATTGATATTGAAATAAAAACAAAACCAATTAAAACTCCAAAAAAAGCAAAAAACAATTGTTTTTTATCTTGATGAGCAAAAAGTATTTTACGTATTATGCTATTTGTACTCTTTTGTCCCATATTAAATTATAATGTTGACCGAGTGAAGTTAAAATTATTCCAATACCATTTTCAACACAATGTTTTTTAATCATAAGAATCGCTTTTTCAGTATTTAGCTCATCTAGATGAGAAAAGGGTTCATCCATAATCAAAAATTCTGCAGGTTGTAAAAGAGATCGAATGATTGCAACCCTTTGTTGTTGACCTAATGAAAGCGTTCCACAAGATTGTTTCCACTTATTTTCCATTTCAAAAAGCTCAATAAGTTCTTTTATCTCATTCACTGATTTAAAATCCGTAAGGCTATTTTTAAGAATTAGATTTTCCTCAACAGTGAGCTTATCAAACAATTGTAAGTCTTGAAAAATAAAAGAAAATTTGCTTTTTCTAAGCTCTGTCCACTCATTTTTTGAAAAATCTTGAAGCTTTTTTTTATCAATTAAAACATGCCCCTCAAAATCAAACCTCAAACCTGCTACGATAGAGGTAAATGTAGATTTTCCTTTTCCACTGTGTGCATCTATTAATGTATTTTCTGATGAGTCAAAAATCACATTTTTACCCCATAATTCTCCAGAAGAAAGAAATTCATTTTTAATTGGATATGGAATCACATTTCGAAACTCAATCTGCATTTTTCCATTTTTTTAAAAATTCTTCTATTTCCATAACTTGATGTTCTAAATTTTTACCTTCCAACCAAACAGCAGATTTATCTCTTCTAAACCAAGTCAATTGTCTTTTCGCATATCTTCGTGTATTCTGTTTAATTCTTTCAATCGTATCTTTTTTGTCAAATTTACCATCAAAAAAATCAAACCACTCTGCATACCCTACGGTCTGAAGCGCTTGAAGTTCTCTAAAATGAGCTAGAGAAAATACTTCATCTTCTAATCCGTTTTCTACCATTAAGTCAACCCGTTTATTGATTCTTTCATATAAAACCTCACGATCTAAATCAATGGTAAATTTTTTAATATCAAAATCATGCTTTTTAACTTTAGAATCGGATAAAAAAGAAGTAAACGTTTTACCTGAAGTGCGAATGACTTCCAAAGCACGAATTATTCTAACGGAATTGTTTCTATCGACTTTTTGAAAATATTCAGGATCACGATTTTTAAGTTCAACTAATAAAGATTCAAGTCCATGCGTTTGAAAATGAAAAATTAAATCATTTTTAATCATTTGATTTACAGGTAAATCATCCAATCCATAACATAAAGCATCGATATACATGCCAGAACCTCCAATTAAAACAACAACATTAAAGTTTTCAAAGGCTTTATTCAACAAGGGTAAAGTTTCAGAAACATAAGATGCTGCTGTAACTTTATCATGAATAGAATAATTATCAATAAAATAATGTGTTACTCCTGCTTGTTCTTCATAAGAAGGTTTTGCAGTTCCAATTGACATTTCTTTATAAAACTGTCTTGAGTCGGCCGAAAACACAACGGTATTCAACTTTTTAGCTAAAGCAATTGAGAGTGCAGTTTTACCACTAGCTGTAGGTCCTTGTATGACTAATAACAATTTATTCATACATCAACTTGAAGGTTGCGTACCTTTTGTAGACTTGTTTGACGTAATGAGCCACTCTTCTACCTCGTTTTTTCACAAGTGCTTTCTCAACATTATTATCCCACATCATAGGATCTAATCCCATTTGGATAGCTCGTTGTTGCGCCTTAAGTATTGGCGCATGTCCTGCATTGTAGGTTGCAAGCGCAAACTTTATTTTTTGATTCGGATTTTGAATTTCATTCCATAATTTTAAATCCGTTTTTATCTTTTTTGTACCTGCCTTAATTTGAGTAGAAGGGGATGATTCTGGATTTACTCCATATCTCCTTCCTGTATTTGGCATAAATTGCATTAAACCAAAAGCTCCTCCTTTTCCTTTAATATATGGCTTGAAATTCGATTCTTGTTGCACAACCGCCGCAACCAACTGCCATTCAATCTGTTCGTTTGTAGCTTCTCGTTTGAAAATTTTATCATAGGCAGATAATGTACCACCGCCTGCGTTAAGGTAATCATCATAGGTAAGCTCAGATAATTCTTTTCCATGATAATATTTTTGTTTGAGAAAATGATAATGAGGTGTTTTTTTAAATGTTTTAATCCATCTATTTAATTTATATCTTAGTAAAGGAGTGTTTTTACGTAACCCAAATGCGATTTGTTGCTTGACGCTCAAGCGCATATGATGATCTAAATTTTTAAATTCGTACGCACTTGCCACTGCTATGTGGTTATCAACAACTGTATAATCGACTTTTTTTTCCGAAACAAATCGCATTAAATCTTCTGGGGTTATTTTCTGGCTTGCAGATTGATAAAAAATAGTATCCCCTAATTCCTCTTGTAAGTGAGAGAGCCTTTGTAAATAACTAGAGTTACTTGCTACTACAATTTTTTTATGTATTAATTGGATTGGATCCTTTATGTACTCAGGAGTACTATCCCAAGGCATACGTTGAATTAATACTTGTGGAGTCCTTAAGTAAGGTATAGTAAAGTCAAATTTTTGTTTTCGTTCCTTTGTAATAGTATAATTACATGCTAAAATTTGAGCATCTCCATATATAATTTTCCTCTCTGCTTCACTAAAATCTTTTATAAGTTCTACCTTTAGTTTTACACCGATTTCCTTGGAAAAGGCTTTAAGCATTTCATACTCAAATCCCATATTTGTTCCTTTGTAAAAATAAAATGAAGTAGGACTATATTCAAAAAGTACCTTTAGCTCTTTATCTTTTAATATTACAGGTAAATCTGAAGCTTCTTCGCCAAAAACAAAATCCGATGATCTATCGGTATTTCTTTTACAAGAAAAAATTAATATCAGTAAAAATAAATGTAATATGTATTTAAAATTCTTCAAAACAAATAACAATATGTTTTTACAATTTACGCATGTTTTTATAAAATGTTACTTCTATTCTTTTAATATATAAAGCAAAAAATTATTTTTGTCCAATCAATGAGAACTAAAACTGCAAATTCCATACGTCAATTTTTGGATTTATTTTTTCCATTATTTAAAAAATTAATGGATAAACAAACATATTATTATTTAGCTTGTGGTGGAAGTAATACTCTATTCGGACTTGCAATATTTTATTATTTTGAGAACTTTATTTTTCATCAAAAAAGTATAGATGTAGGCTTTGAAATTCATGCACACATTGCTGCATTTATCATTTCATTTAGTATCACCTTTCCCATTGGCTTTTTCACTAGTAAATATGTAGTTTGGGATGACAGTGAATTAGCGGGTAAAAAACAGTTGTTTAGACACTTAACTTTTGTAGTTTTAAGTGTGTTTTTGAATTATGGGCTTCTAAAGTTATTTGTTGAACTTTTTAATTGGTGGCCTTTCCCGAGTCAAGTACTTACCACTTCCATAATTGTGATTTTTAGTTATATCACACAAAAATTCATTTCTTTCAAATAACTATTAGAGGTTACCATAATCTAGACGCTTTGTAGTTATGTATCTTGGTACGTAATATTTACTTCCATTAAATCTATCAATTGCAATTCCTTTGGATGTAGAGGCATGTATAAACTTTATTCCATCAATAGGATTCACTTCAACTACCATAGCAACATGTCCTATCCTGTTAGAACCAGCGTTACTTCCTTTAAAAAACATTAAATCTCCTGGCTTAACTTCTGATAATTTAACTGTCTTTCCGTATTCTGCCATCCCATAACTGGAATGAATGATATCAAAACCAAAATTACCCAAAACATATGATACAAAACCCGAGCAATCAAATCCAGTAGGAGAAGCTCCAGAACTTAAATATGGTGTTCCCAGAAAAGTCTTCGCAAAAGAAATAATATTATCGACATAAGCAGTATTATTTTGATGTAAAGGTGTAGGTCGCTCATCGAAATTTAATTGCGGTTCTTCTTCGGAATCATTTATTTGCGAATGCAAACTGAAAGAAGTTAACAGAAGAGCTGTAAAAACAATAAATGAAAAAACATTTTTCATAGATTTACAAAAATATCACTATTTTCGCATTTACAAAATCTGTTAATTTTGAACAAAGTAGCTGAACATAATCTCACGAAGCTTTACTATACAATTGGTGAAGTAGCCGAAATGTTTGATGTTAACACTTCATTAATAAGATTTTGGGAAAAAGAATTTCAAGTCATCTCCCCCAAAAAAAATAGAAAAGGGAACAGACTTTTTACACCGAAAGACATTGTAAATATTAACAAAATTTATTATTTAGTACGTGTCAAAGGCTTTACGCTCGATGGTGCTAAAAATGCAATAAAGTCAAAAGAAGATCTAGAAGGGTATAAACCTATCGAAAAAAATGAAGTCTCGGTTATTGAAAAACTTGAAAATTTGAAATCAAAACTATTGACACTTCACTCAAATTATAAAAATTCATCGTCTAAATAATTTTTTAGTCCTGATCTAATAATTTCCTCTGAAACTGTAACGTCAGTAATTGCTTGTCCAATAGATTTTAAAAGAACCATTCTCACTTGATTATTTGCGTTTTTCTTATCTTGCTTTGTAAACAAAATAATTTGATCAAAATTTTCTTTTGAAAACTTCAATTTAGGATAAATACTACGAATAAACTCTTTGATTTCCTCGAAATCATTTTGATTCATAAGATTCATCTTAAAAGAGATATACGATTCTATTTCTATTCCAGCAGCGACAGCTAAACCATGAAGAATGGGTTTATTTATATCTAAAAAATAACTTTCAATGGCGTGACCAATAGTATGTCCAAAATTCAATTTTTTGCGGTCATTATCTTCAAATGGATCCGATATAACAACTTGGTTTTTAATATTTACTGAATCTTTAATTAATTCACTTGTTAACCTCTCATTGTTTAATATTATCTTTTTCAATGTTTTCCAATGGTTAATATTGCTTATCAAACCATGTTTAATCATTTCTGCAAGACCATTTTTAATCTGTATTTCATCCAAAGTAATTAAAAACCCTGGATCTATATATACCGCTTTAGGAAAAGAGAAAAGCCCCAATTGATTTTTATAGTTTCCTAAATCAACACCTGTTTTCCCTCCTACTGATGCGTCAACCATTGCAAGTAGAGTGGTTGGAATATTAATAAATGATATCCCTCTTTTGTATAAAGAAGCTATCAACCCACCTACATCTGTAATTACACCTCCTCCCAAATTGATCATTAACGCATTTCTATCAATATGATATTCAGTAAGCGTTTCCCATACTTGTAAACAAATATCTAACTGCTTAAACTCCTCCCCAGCAGGTAATTCAACTATCTCAGCATAGGCTAATTCTGAAAATGAAGTAATCAAATATTCTAAACAATATTCTTTCGTATTTTCATCAACTAGAATGATTTTTTTTGAATTTTTAAATTGTGCATCAAGCAATTTACTAAAACTCGAATCTATAAGTGAACCTATTTCGATAGTGTAATTAGTTGATTGTAAAGTATACATATGAAAAAGAAAATTAACTGAATTTTAACAAAAGCTTTAAATGTTGATTTAAGTAAGTAAAATTATACTAAATTATTGTTAAATTTCGGGAATAAAATAATTCTCATGGATTTTAACAATACACAAATTGCTTTTCAAAGTAAATCTGATAACGATTTAAACAGAGCATACTGGTTATTCAAAATCATTGGTTATCCTTCTATTGTAAAAATAGGAAAAGGGGTTACCAATTTTGCGATAAAAGCTAAATTACCAATTGAAGGGATTATTAAAAAAACAATATTCAAACAGTTTTGTGGGGGTACAACAATTAATGATTGCGAAAGTACTACGAAGGAATTATATAAATTTGGAATAGGAACAATACTTGATTACTCTGTTGAAGGCAAAACTTCCAATGAAGATTTTGAAAAAACGACACAGGAAATTATTGCAACCATTAACAAAGCCAAAGGAAATGATGCTATTCCATATGCAGTATTTAAGATTACAGGAATTTCAAGATTTGGTCTTTTAGAAAAAGCAAATGATGTAAATTCCAAATTAAATGAAAATGAAAACAGAGAATTAAATGAGGTTATTCAACGTGTAGATCGTATTTGTCATGCTGGATTCGAAAATGAAGTCCCTGTTTTTATTGATGCTGAAGAAAGTTGGATTCAAGATATAATTGATCGTATCTGTGTTTCTATGATGTTGAAATACAATAGAAATAGAGCTATTGTTTTTAACACTTTACAAATGTACAGACACGACAGACTTTCATTTTTGAAAACCGAAATCGACAAATCGAAAATTGGTGGTTATAAATATGGTATTAAACTAGTTCGTGGTGCTTACATGGAAAAAGAACGAGAAAGAGCTGTAAAACTTGGGTACCCTTCTCCAATTCAACCAGATAAAAAGCACACAGATACAGATTATAATACAGCTTTGGAATTGATACTTGATCATATTGACACTTTAGCATTGTGTGCTGGTACACATAATGAAATGAGTTCTAAGTTCCTAACAGAATTAATTGAAAATAAAGGGATTAACAAAGAAGATAAACGTATATACTTCGCACAGTTACTTGGAATGAGTGATCATATTTCATACAATTTATCGGCTTCAAATTATAATGTAGCAAAATATGTACCTTATGGTCCTATCAATGAGGTTTTGCCTTATTTATTAAGAAGAGCGGATGAAAACACATCCGTAGCTGGGCAAACAAGCAGAGAGCTTAGCTTATTAACGATTGAAAAAAATAGAAGAAAGCAGAAATAAAAATACATTGAGAAAAACACACGATAGCGACAGAAATAAACGATTAATTTTCAAGACAATAATCCTAGTTGTTTTGTTTTTGTCGTTAAATATAATTTGGTTTATTTTCTTTCACCATGATCCATTAATTTCTATAAATCTAGGGATTATTTGTCCTATACTTTATGGAGTATTTTATTTCATAGTTAAAAAAACCCGACGAAAGTTACGATCAAAGATTAAACCATTTATCTATATACCAATCATGTATACTTTATTTGGTATTATGTGGCTTATTTTTTTATTGGGTATTACTAAAATCACGCACCGAGCAGAAAATATTCAAGCAAATGAAACAGTGATAGAGAAACTAGAATTTAAAAACTTCTTTCTATTTAATTATAATTTATCCTACTTATCTAGAATACAATATACAATAGAAAACAAAACATGGAAAGAGTCTAGTTTTAGAAGTACGGCTATTATGAAATCTAAATATCAAACAAATAATATGATCTTATTTTTGATATTGTTTATAATTCAAGGGACACTTATCTTCCTTACTGAGCATATTATTTACCCTAAATTTAGACCTGAATACAAACATAAATCTAAAAGAAGATCAAGAAGAAAGGCACCTCCTAGAGACACATTTATTTCTAATGAACACGATATGTTTTTAAATTTTGGAGAAAACTCAACAAATGGAGTTGAACAAATCAATAAAGAATCACAAGAATCATCAAAATTCCCAAAATTATAATTTAAAATAGCGTAAACTTAGTATTTCCCCATCAAATTGAGCATAGGAAAAATACTTTATCCAATCTCCTATATTCATATAAATTGCTTCATTTATTGTATGTTCAATGGGTAAATGTCTGTGTCCAAACAAATAGAAATCAACCGGATTTAATTCTTGCTTTTCTTTACAATATTGAATTAACCACTCCTTCTCTTCACCTAAAAAAACTTCATCAGTATGACCTGTTTTAGCACGGCTACGCTTAGAAAGAAAATCAGCTAAGCCGATTCCAAGATTCGGATGAACAAAACCGAATAATCTTTGACAAAGTCGATTCTCAAATATTTTCTTTAAAAATTTGTACTTATAATCGCCAGGACCTAAACCATCACCATGACCTAAATGAAATTTCTTTCCTTTCAATAAAATATCAATCGGTTTTCTATAAATCTTTACGCCTATTTCTTTTTCCAAATAATCGAATGCCCACATATCATGATTCCCTGTAAAAAGCGTTACCGGTATACCATTATCTGTAAACTTTGCTAAGCGTCCCAACAAACGAATGTACCCCTTAGGAACAACGTGTTTATATTCAAACCAGAAATCAAATACATCACCCATTAAAAATAAGTGTTCACAATCAGCTTCTATTGAATCTAACCATGTACAGATTTTTAATTCCCTTTCAAATGATTTAGCAGCATTTGGCGCACCTAAGTGAAAGTCCGATGCAAAATATATTTTTTTTGTTGACACTAAAACCCAAAAATTGATTTTAACGTATTTTCCAACTCCTCCCCTCTCAAATTGGTTTGAATAATCTTGCCCTCTTTATCAACGAGTACAGTAAATGGAATTCCTTTAACCTTATATAATTGTGCAGCTTCATTTGACCATGCCTTCAAATCACTTACATGGTTTGGCCAAAGTAAATTATCACGTTTTACTGCTTCCAACCAAGCATTTTTATCTTTATCAAGTGAGACACTCAAAACTGTAAACCCTTTATCTGCATATTTTTGATATATACGAACAACGTTTGGATTTTCTCTTCTGCATGGTCCACACCAAGAAGCCCAAAAATCAATTAATACGACTTTACCTTTCAAATCAGATAGTTTTAACAATTTACCATCAGATTTTGGTTGAGCAAAGTTAGGGGCTAGATTACCTGCAGAAAAAGCTTTCATTTCATCATGGGCTTCCTTATTTTTCAAATACATAGCTTTAATTTGATTCACTGAAGGAGCCCCATCAAATCCTTTTACAATTTGTAAAACTAAACTTTCATACGATTCAAAATTTTGGATTGGATCTACCTCAGATAATAAAGGTAAAAGAGCAGGAGAGTTTGCATTCGAAGTTAAAAAGTTCTTTTTAAAATTTTCATACTCGTAAAACAAGGGGGTAAACGACTCATTTACTTGTTGTTGTTGATCTGGATTTGCTTGTAAATAGCGAGTAGCAGAATCTTTTTTCGCATTATACACTTGCATATTTACAATATATTTATTTAACTGAGAACTTTCCTCTGAACCAACAATATTATGAAATGCTATAATGTTTTTAGCATCTCCAAAAACCTGAATAGTAGACCCTTCACGTAAAATCAAATTTAAATGTTGATTATCGCTCACTCTTAAAACATAAATATCCTTTACAGGAAGTTTCCCTTTAAAAGAATAATTCCCTTTTTTATCTAATGTTGTTTTTAAGAAATCACGGTAGTTTGTACCACCAAAATACTGAGAAATCGTAATTGTATCTTTGTTTGAATTAAATATATTACCACTTACAGAAATTTCAATTTGCTGAGAATAACTCACATAGAAGTTAAACAAAACTAGTATTAATGCTATTTTCTTCATACTATTTTAATAAAGTAACTATTTTCTGTTCTAATTCACTCCCTCTTAAATTTGTAGCCACAATTGTTCCTGTACGATCAATTAATACCGTGTATGGAATAGCTTCAAACTGATACTGTCGAACAAGAGGAGTTTCCCATTGTTTCAAATCACTTACATGAGTAGACCAAAGTAAGTCATCGGTTTTTATAGCTCTCTTCCATGCTTGGATATCAGCATCTAAGGAAACACTAAATATTGTAAAGCCTTGAGAGGCATATTTTTTGTACAGATTTACCACATTCGGATTCTCTGCACGACAAGGTCCACACCAAGAAGCCCAAAAGTCCAATAAAACAACCTTTCCTTTAGTGTCTGATAAACGCATAATTTTACCTTCAGGATTTGGCAAAACAATATCTGAAGCTTTTGAACCAATTAAACCTAAAGTTTTATCTCCTTTGTTTAAAAACTGATTATAAGCTAATTCAATTTGAGACACTTGCTTTTTAAAAGATTTTGAAATGGGAGAAGTTGGATGCTTCAAATTAAACGCATTGGAAACCTTTTTAAGTAAATCTAAATTAGACGCATCCCATTGTTCAAAACCCATTGCAGGAGTCAATGTAGTTGATAAAACAATAGCAGCAGGATTGGAAGGGTATTTATTTAGAGTCGCTTTTGCATAATCATCTAATGGCTTTTTTAAATCAAAAAACTGTTTTATTTGTTGCTCTTCTGTCAACCCAGGAGTATTCATTAATTGTATTTGTCTGAAGGCAAACTCATTAAAAATACGCATATACTCAGTAATCAATGGCGCCCAAGCTGTACCTGTAATTTTAGGTAATCTTTCAAAGTCATTGAAATTTGCTTGTACATTAACTTTTTCGTTTGGAGAAATCGTTAAAGGAACACTTTTGTTTGATTTATTTCCAATCGTTAATTGATAAAGTCCAAGTCCCTTGACATGACCTTTCAAATCAAAGCTACCATCTACTTCAGTTGTTGATTCAGCTAATTTCACCTTTCCTTTAGAGCTGACCATTTCCAAAAAAATAGGTTGATTTGCTGCTCCCAATACTTGACCATTAACTTGAAAGTTAGAAGGCAAATCTGATTTATTGGTGTTTTCAGTACTTTCACACCCTATTAAGAATAAGAAAATAAAGAAAAAAGGAATTAATTTAAATACCATTTTAATAGTTTAGTTTAATTCATCTAACATTTTTCGCATTAATGCATTTGATTGTTTTGGATCAGCTTTTCCTTGAGAAACTTTCATCAATTGTCCCATAAAAAACCCGACCAATTGTTTTTCTCCAGAAACATATCGTTCAACCTCTTTAGGGTTCAACTCAATTACTTGAGAAATATATTCTTTTAATTTTCCTTCATCTGAATCTTGAATAACATTTAATTTTGTAGCTAATTCTATTGCTGACAAAGTGGGATTAGCAAACATTTCAGGGAAAATCTTACTTGAAGCAATTGAATAAGAAACTTTTCCACTATCAATTAAATTCACTAAATCAGCAATTCTATTTGGTGTAATTTCAAATTCAGTAATTTCTAGAGCACGCTGATTTAAATATCCCTTAACTTCTCCAATTAAGAAATTAGCTGCCCCCTTAACATTATTAGTATATTGTAAAATTTGTTCAAAATAAAGCGCAATATGCTTACTGTCAACAAGGATAGTAGCATCATATTCAGATAATCCAAATTCAGCAGTATATTTTAAGAATAAATCTCTTGGTAGTGCAGGCATTTCAGACTTTACATGATCTATTTGGTCTAGTGAAACAAAAATGGGTTGTAAATCTGGCTCTGGAAAATAACGGTAATCATTAGCAGCTTCTTTACTTCTCATAGAAATTGTTACGCCTTTAAGAGCATCAAAAGAACGAGTTTCTTGAACTATAATCTCACCCGTTTCAACCGCTTTAATTTGTCTATCGATTTCAAATTCGATTGCTCGTTGTACATTTCTAATCGAGTTCATGTTTTTCACTTCCACTTTTGTACCAAAAGCTTCTTGGCCTATTGGTCGAACTGAAATATTTGCATCACAACGCAACGAACCTTCCTCCATATTTCCGTCACAAATGTCTAAATAACGTACAATTTTTCTCACCTCTGAAACATAATTATATGCCTCTTGGGAACTACGTATATCTGGTTCTGAAACAATTTCAAGCAGAGGAACCCCAGCTCTATTTAAATCAACTAAGGTATCATATACATCCACATCATGAATACTTTTACCAGCATCCTCTTCCATATGGATACGTGTTATACCGATTGATTTATCTTTTCCTTGATCATCTTTGATAATAAGATGTCCTCCGGTACAAATCGGAGTTTTATCTTGTGTAATTTGATATCCTTTTGGTAAATCCGGATAAAAATAATTTTTTCTAGCAAAATACTGAGCGTCAGATATATTTGAATTACAAGCAATTCCTAATCTAATCGCATTCTCAATCGTCTTTTTATTCATTACGGGTAATGTCCCCGGATGACCTAAGGTAATCACACTAATGTTTGAATTTGGATGAGAACCAAATTCATTAACATCACTCGAATAAGCTTTAGATTTTGTTAACATCTGGGCATGGACTTCCAATCCAACAACCACCTCATACTTATCTCTTAAATTTTCCATGTATTAAATTCTGGAAATTAGTTCTTTTAAAATCAATGTCATTTTAGGTTCTTGTCTTGAAGCAACTTCAATAACTTCCTCTAAACTCACCTTTTTAATTTTACCTGGGACGCCTAAATCTGTAATTATTGAAATAGCAAAAACTGGTATTTCCATATGTCTTGCCGCAAGTACCTCAGGAACAGTGGACATTCCAACTGCATCAGCACCAATTATTCTAACAAAACGATACTCTGCAGGAGTTTCCAAAGTAGGACCTGTCAAACCAAGATAAGTACCTTCCGCAATACGAATGTCATTTTCTTGAGCAATCGTTTTAGCTAACTGAATCATTTCTGAATCATAAGGTTCACTCATATCAGGAAAACGAGGTCCAAAATCATCGATATTTTTCCCAATCAATGGATTGCCAGGAAAGAAGTTGATGTGATCATTTAGAATCATAATTTCACCAACAATAAAATCTGGATTTACCCCTCCAGAAGCATTACTTACAAGTAAACGTTCGATTCCTAAAAGTTTCATCACTCTTACAGGATAAGTAACCTGTTTAAAATCGTATCCTTCATAATAATGAAAACGGCCCTGCATTGCTACGACATGCTTTCCTCCTAATTTCCCAAAAATGAGTTTGCCAGAATGACTTTCAACAGTTGAAACTGGAAAATGTGGAATGTCGGTATATGAAATTTCATCAATAACCTCAATTTCTTTTACTAAACCGCCTAAACCAGTACCCAAAATAATACCTATTGTAGGTTTAACTTGTGTTTTAGATTGAATAAACGCAACAGATTCTTTAAATTGTTCCAACATAATTATTTAATATTTGATTAAACTCATTCTCCCTATCAATTTCAATATCCATGGGTAAAAAATACCAAGGATAATTACCATTAACTACCTCATCAAACTCTTTTAATTTGACAACATCCTTTTCTGTTGTTAAAATAACAGCGTCGTTGTTTGGTAATTGTTCAAATTTAAGGTGAATTTTCCTAATATCCTCTTTAGTGAATACATGATGATCTCGAAATTTAATTGTTTTAACAAAAAATGTATTAGATAAATGTTCTACAATTTTTATATCATCCGCTATCGCAGTAACCAAAAGTATTGATTTTATATTTTCAATTTGTTTAATTGAGAAAGATTGAAAAGGTGCATAAATGATTTTAGAAAAAAACACCTTTTCAGCACTTACTCCTATTCCTTTGATGAAATATTCTTTTTGACTATCCATTAAGACTTCTGGACATTTAGTAACAATAAAAATATCTGCTCTTTTCTTCCCTATTCTAAATTCTCTTAATCTACCCATAGGCATTGGAAAATCTTTAAAAAAAGGTCTATTAAACTCGGTTAGAAGAATATTTAAACCTGCCTTCACCTTCCTGTGCTGAAATGCGTCATCTAAAAGGATCAAATCGGGATGAATAGAATCTTGTAATAAATTTACACCAGTTATTCTATCTTCACAAACTGCAACCGTGATATCTTTACCAGTTCTTTTTTTAAGAAGCAAAGGCTCGTCTCCAACCTCATTAGCTTTACTTTCTGAAAAAACTTCAAAGTAACCTTTAGATATTCTACCATAACCGCGACTCAAAATCGCTATTTTATATTTTTTTGATAAAAAATCAGCAATGTAAAATACATGGGGAGTTTTTCCAGTACCTCCTACTGATAAATTACCTACAAGTATCGATTTTGATTTTATTTCATGTGATTTAAAAACATGAAAATCAAAAAGTTTATTTCTAATGTAAGTTATACAACCAAAAAAAAATGAAAAGGGAGCTAATATAAAAGACCAATATCTCATGGCTAATATCTTTCACATGGAATGAGTAACTTTTTAGGTAAAGTACTTGCCCCAGTGTATATTAATGAAAGTTCAAACGAACCTTTTCTATTCGAATATGTATTCTTACTCAAGGAAGATAAATTAATATCATAACTCAAAGCAACATCTATTTTTTTGTATTTTGTTCCTATTGTTGGAATTATGGCATCAAAAATTCTTACCACACCATGCCTATAGTGTAACCCTCCATATACAAATGGTATCGTTTTATCATCTAACTTCATGGAAACATTAGCACCAAGAACCATATCATTTGTTTTGGTTGTCCACATCATCAAAAATTTCGGATGTAAACTATACTTTTGACTAATTTGATAATAGGTTTCCGCAAAGAACACCTTTCTAGCCCTCAACCTTTCGGTAGAATTATCCCAAAAACTTTCTTTTGGTCTATTTACGTGATGCAATGAAAATCCAATTTTAGGTTCAAAACTTCCCATTTTTCTAGACCATTCAACACCAATATTCAAATCAAAATATCTCTTCATAGATATATTGATTACTTCTTTAGAAGACAATAATTTATCAAAATCACCCAAAACATACACCCATTGATTATCATAGGTTTGATTTTGAGGATCAGTTGCACTCATAGCCATACCTGCTTGAATACCAAATCTAAATTTATTTTCTTTTAGGTAATAATCCGTTGCGATGGTCGCTAAAAGTTTCGTGTTGTTGACAAAATAATCAACATTACTATTCGAAATTACATTGAACTCAGATCCAGAAAAACGATCACTGACAGCAAAAATACCTGCATCAAATTCGTGTCTTTTAATCATAAACATGTGGTCAAAAGACAACATATAAGTTGATATTGGTTGTTTATCAATTTGTCTCCACTGATTCCTGTAATTTAACGTAGCTCTGAAATCACCATCATAATCGCCAACCTTAGCAGGATTTAAAAAATGATCCGAGTTATAAAACTGTGAAAGATGTACATCTTGAGAGAAAACATCGCTAAGTGAAAAAACAAACAAAAAAACAAGTAAAATTCTCATTACCACATCTTAGGATTTGACAAAAACGTTTTTGTCATCTTTAAATATTGTTCATGCGTAAATCCACAATTACATTCTTCTGGGTAATAAGACATTGTATTTCCAACAAGTGGATCAAAAAAAAGGCCTCTAGCATCTTGCATTCTACCAATAAATTTACATGGTGTTTTTGGGTCCGAACTTAAAAATTTGGTATACATTTCGAGCTTCATTGAAGGATCGTATGGATCTGCAGGCGTATCAACAACTTGATCACTTTCTAATGTAGAGTTTGACCCATCAACAAGCTCTCTTCTTGCAATATCAGGATGAATTGAACTTTCAAAAGTATGACTCAAACCAAAGTAGTGACCTAATTCATGAGCCAAAACAAAAGAGGAAGCCGTTTTAATCAAAACAATACCGTCATCGTCTGTATTACAAATAGCTCCTAAACCAGCAAAACCAGCGGCACCTGGAGGTAAGGTGATTTTAGAAACGAAATAAATATTAATACGATTTTTTACATGAAATTGACTTTTCAACTCTCCCCATCGACTCAAAGTATCATACATAAAATTGTCTATGTACCTAACTTCACACAATTTGAAAGAAACACAAATACTATCAAAGATTGGATTAACAGAACTAACTAACGTTTTTATCTGTCCCTCCGAAATATTAGCAACCCCAAGACTATCTTTAACAACATGAGCAACTACTGAAAACTCTTTGTCAATACATGGCAATTTGGTTTTCTTTTGAGCATATCCACTTAAGCTAAAAATAAACAAGTATAAAAAAATGGTAATTTGTTTCATTTTAATAAATGTGACGTCCAAATATACACGAAAATAATGATTATTAGTTTGAAGTAAAAAACAATTTCTAAACCAATCAATAAATTAGACATAGGTTTTGTTATATAGATTATAAATTTTACTTTAGGTGTCATTTACGTTTAAATATGAAAAAACGAAATATTTTACTACCCCTTTTATTCTTGTTTATAGCATTTCAGCTTTTTGCACAAACAGCTGATAATACAGACGGATGTTATCCTTTAACAGTCAATTTTACATCCACGGAAAATATAAACAATTGGGATTTTGGAAATGGTAGTGTATCGGAATTGAAAAACCCAAGTCACATATACACTAAATCAGGTAGTTATGAGGTGAAATTAAATGGAAAAAAAGTCTTTACTATTAATGTATTTGATAAACCACAAATTGTATTAACATCTACACCATCAAATGGATGTACTCCTCTTTTTGTCACCTTCAATCTTTCTACTAAATCTTCATTACCTACAGATTTTGCTTTTGATTTAAATAATATTACGTGGAATTTTCAAGACGGAAACAGTACAAAAAACACTTTAACGACAACTTATTCGTACAATAAAGCGGGTCAATTTGACATTGGTACAAGTGTAGGCTTTTTATATAAAAATGTACCGATCACCACATGTGGTAGTTCACCTTTATTTGAAAAAATGGTAACTACTTCTACTATTCTTCCTTCTTTTTCAACTACACCACCTTCAGCAAGCTCTTGTGTTGTTCCCTTTGATATCTCATTCAAAAACAACTCTACTTCTTCAGGAAATACAACATCTTCTTGGGATTTTGGAAATGGTAAAAATTCTTCGAATAAAGATGGTGAGCCTCAAATCTATGATAAAGAAGGCCAATACGTCGTTAAACTTACAGTAAAAGATAGTGTTTGTACAAAGGAGATAGCAAGAACTATATCAATTGGAAAACCAAAATCTGATTTTTCTGTACCAAACAATAATGATACTATCTGTGCAAACATATATACTTTATTAAAAAACAAATCTACAAGTGGCAACTATAAATGGATTTTTGATAATTCGGCTTCCCTTTCTGAATCTACTATTTTTGAACCTGAAATAAAATATAATGTTCCAGGTAAACACATTGTTAAATTAATAACAATCGCTAATGGTTGTTCAGATACCATGACCAAAACTATTTTTGTTGAAGACAGTATCTTGCAAATTTTAAGTGTTCCTAGTTATTCTTGTAATGATACCGTTACTGTTTTTTACTCTACAAAAAACAATCCTAATTTAGGGAAAATCAGTTCTTACTCTTGGACATTTCCATATAATGGCTTACCTAATTCTACTACCTCACCATCACCAAAATGTTTTTACAACACCTATGATTCTACCTATCATTTTAGAAAAATAAACCTACAAAAAGTGACTCTTAGTGCAATCACCAAGGCAGGTTGCTTCCTAAAAAAAGATACAAAAATAGATACTATACAAGAAGTTTGGGCACGTTTTGTTCCTAATCAAACAGATGGGTGTTTTCCTTTAGACATCCAATTTTCAGACTCTTCAATGACGCATCCGAAAGATCAGAATAAAAAATTAGATGAATGGTATTGGGATTTTGGTGATGGAACAAACTCAAATTTAGTTGGAACCCAATCTCACACCTATACAAAACCTGGTATATATTATGCAAAATTGATAGTTAAGGATATTCAATCAAACTGTACAGATACGTCTTATGCAGTTGAAATAAAAGTTGGGGATACACAAAATATTACATTTGATGTTTCACCTACAACCATTTGTCCAGGAGAAGAAATTACCCTTAACAACACTACTGCACCTGACGTTTTAAAAAATATCACTTCTTGGCATTACAGTTCTGATAAAGAACTTATCTCACATTGTGGAGGTATTAGTAGCTTTAATACAAGACTTAACGATACAATTGGTGAACATACAATTACTCTAACGGGTGAATATAACGGTTGTTATTCCAACTCTATTATTACTAAAAAAGTAATCGTGAACGGACCTATTGCTGCATTTGATTACCTACAAGATTGTAAAACACCAAACATCATAAAACTAGTGAATAAAGCGCAAGGAGCTTCTAGTGTCAATTGGATGATTAATAATACGATGGTTAGTGCATTAAATGATACTACTACCATTGATTTATCGACTTTAATCCCACCGATTTCCACAGGTAATGTAAAAATAAAAATGATTGCAAATGGAACTATTTGTTCAACAAATTCAGACTCTACTTACATACATTATGGAACAATAAAATCAATTTTCCACCTTGAAGATGATAAAACAAATATATTAGCACCCAAAGCACCTTCTACAAAAATTAATATCGGCGACGCAAGTACTGGTGCAAAATATGTTTTCAACGCAACAAACTCACTAGACATCAACCCAAAAGATTGTTATCGTGGTTACTCATTTTTACAAGAAAGCGATCGACCTAACACATATAATAATCCAAAAGATACTTTTCTACTTAGCAAAAAAACAAACAATAATTCTCCAGAAGATCAACTTGTAAAAATGGTTGTTCGGAATGCAAATAATTGCGTTGATACTTCCGAAATCAAAGTGCGTATTTTCAATTTAAAACCGATCTTCAATGTTTATATCAAAGATAAAATTACAAACGCTAATAAAACGGTAACGAGTATTTGTTTACCAAACACACTTTATTTTAGTGAAATTAGCACTGCGGATACGACTATTAAAGAATGGAATTGGGAATTTAGTGATGGATTTACATATTCAGGAAAAAATCCACCTAGTCATGAATTTGCAAACATCAAGGGAGATAAAATTTCAATTACATTAACAATAACTGACATAAACGGCTTCAAAAAAAGTAAAACGGAAACTCTTTCAATATATAAACCTTTGTCTCGTATTACGGCAGATAAAATCACAAATACAGCTACAAATACAGTATATATTTGTGAAAACGAAACAGTCAAATTTACTTCAACCACTTTATTAGGAACAGATTTAATTAGTAATTGGACTTTTTCAAATTCAGCAAAAAATAAAACTGGTAACCCTGTAATTTCAGACCCATGGAACGTAAGATCTGGTTTTGTAGACAATGACTCTGTGATTCTAACAATCACTGAGCCGAGTACAGGTTGTATTAATGACACGTTAATCTATGTTCAAATTGAAAAATATCCAAATGCAACTTTGATTACAGATATTAAAAACAATACAGCTTGTGCAAGCGAATCTACAAGTGGAACTAAATCATATAATGCTAATTTTAGTTCAAACGTTGATAAAAATCCACCGGGAACGACCACCTTTTGGGAATTAGATTACAATAATAGTACTTCGAACAGTACTAAACCATCCTTAAATTATCCTTTAGGTACCTATACTATTAAATTGACTTTAACTACCCCTAACCAATGTAAAAAAGACAGTACATTTACTTTTAAAGTTATTGAAAAACCAACAGGTACCTTTACTGCTGGCCCTACAACCATTTGCAAATCCGAAAGTGTCAATTTTGAAATCACTAAAAAATCAGCTGAAACAAGTTCTTTCAAATGGGACTTTGACGATGGGAGTATAGATTCCACAAATTCAAAACCTAATCATCAATATAATATTCTACCGCCATCTGGAAAAGTTGTTGCTAAACTTATTTTATTTAATGGTGTTTGTCCAAGCGAACCTATTACGAAAGATATTTATATCAAATATGTAAAATCTGACTTCAATACATTTGATATTTCCCAAAATGAAATAGATGATACGATTTGTTACGGTGATGCATTAAATTTCTTGAATACTTCCGTTAGTACTAATCAATACAAATGGATTTACGATGTTAATAATCAAACTTCATCAGCTAAAGATTTAAATAATGTCATTTTTAATAGTCCAGGCGAAAAGAAAGTTACGTTGCATGTATCAAGTACGGAAAATTCATGTAAAGACACATTAACAAAAATTATTTATATAAAACCTTTACCTAAAGTTGAAGGGTTAGAACAAGTTATTTGCGTAGGAAAAGGTCAAACAATTAAGTTAGAAACAAAAGATACATTGGCTAACACAAAATACACATGGAACAAAACTAATTTAAGTCCGACTAAAACTGAAACTTATATCGTAACAGCAAAAGACACATTAGATAATTGTTCAAATTCTGATGATGTATTGATGGTTGTAATACAACCGATTGATCATATTGACTGGGACACAACCATTGTGATTGGAGACGCCATAAAACTACCTATTAATAATCAATACAATACAGTGCTTTTTAACTGGAATCCAACTGAAGGCTTGAGTTGTAAGGATTGTTCATTCCCTCTCATTCAACCATTAGCAGACATAATTTACACTGTAGAGATGAAGGATAAATTAAATTGCTTCACCGAAACTGGTATTTTTAAAATTACTGTAAAACCAGACACTTATATAAAATTACCGACTACGTTCACACCGAATGGCGATGGGAATAATGATGTTTTGTACGTAAGAGGTTGGGGTATAAAGGAATTAGTCACTTTTGAAATTTACAACCGATGGGGTGCATTATTATTTCAAACTAATGATATTAATACGGGTTGGGATGGTTATTATAAAGATGAATTACAAAATAAAGAGATGTATGTTTATAAGGTAACCGCAAAAAGCTGGCTAAATAAAGAAATTACAGAACAAGGGTATGTACATTTATTGAGGTAATTATTATGTTCAACGATATAGAAATAGCAACGGAAGCTACCAAATTATTTATTGCATTAATTATTGGAGCAATTATCGGGGCGGAACGTGAATATAAAAGCAAAGCAGCTGGTTTTAGAACAGTAATTTTAATTACAGTTGGTTCTACTATATTTACGATCGTTTCAAATGTAATTGGAATGGATGGACGTATAGCATCTAATATTGTAACTGGTATAGGTTTTTTGGGTGCTGGCTCTATATTCAGGGAAGGAACCATTATCAAAGGAATAACGACGGCAACTACAATTTGGATATCTGCAGCAATTGGTATGGCTGTTGGAATTGGAAAATATGAATTTGCCTTTCTAAGTTTATTTGTGGTTATGCTAGTTTTGTTAAGTTTTAATTGGATTCAAAGGCTAATTGATAAAACTAATAAAGTTGAAACCTATACTATTACACTAAACAATCAAAAAATCAATAGTAATGATTCTTTAAAAGACTTTATCAAATCTCACAATTTGATAGTAAAAACCATTAAACAAAATATAAATCAAGATAAACAAACTTTTGTCTTTTCAGTTCAAGGCTCGGAAATCAATCATAATAAACTTATTGAAAGTTTATTTGAAACAGATTATATCGTTTCGTTCGAAATTTAACTTCTTAAAATGAGTTCATAAAAAAAAGCCATCAAAATTTGACAGCTTTTTATGTGAAAATTTATACTTTTTAAAAATCACTTGGAACTAATACTCTTCCGCAATGTTCACAAACAATAATTTTTCTTTTTGATTGAATATCTAACTGACGTTGAGGTGGGATTTTGTTAAAACATCCTCCACAAGAATCTCTATCAACTGGAACTACAGCCAAACCATTTTTAGCATTTGTTCTTAATCTAGTATATGCCGTTAATAATCTTTCTTCGATATTTTTTTTAGCATCATCAGACTTAGTTTGTAAAGCATCTTCCTCTTTTTGAGTTTCAGCAATAATTTCGTCAAGCTCCGCTTTCTTAGAATCTAAATCTGACTTTCTTAATTCATATTTAGCTTTGGTTTGATCTAACACTTCTACTTTGTTTGTTAAAGTAAATTTAGCTTCTTTAGATCTTTTTTCGTGTAATTTGATTTCTAAGCCTTGAAACTCGATTTCTTTTTCCAAAGATTCGTATTCTCGATTATTTCGTACGTTATTTTGTTGTTCTTTGTACTTAGTGATCGCAACTTCAGCATCTTTAGTAGCGTTTTTACGATCTAAAATATCTTGCTCTATCTCTTTAACCTCATCTTGTAGTTTATTAAGGCGTGTCTCTAAACCTAGCAATTCATCCTCTAAATCCTGAACTTCTAAAGGCAATTCACCACGCACTGTGCGAATTCTATCTATTTCAGAGTCAATTTTTTGTAGTTGGTAAAGAGCATCTAACTTTTCTGCTACAGTTACTTCTTTTTTTGTTGCTGTTCCAGCCATTTTTAGAAATAATTTATTGGGTTTGTATTCACTTTCGTTACACGAATCGCAAAGTTAACAAATTTTTCATTCAAAAAAGCATAAATTAATTCAGAAGTAAATTGCTCAGATTCATAATGACCTATATCTGCCACTACTATTTTATCTTCGGCATCAAAAAACTCGTGATATTTAAAATCTCCCGTAATGTAAATATCCGCTCTTTTCTGTATTGCATTTTTTAAAAGAAAACTACCAGAACCACCACAAAAAGCAACTGTTTTAATTCTTTTCCCTAGAAGGCTTGTATGTCGAATTACACTACAATGAAACCTTTGTTTTAACATGGCTAAAAATGTAAGTTCATCCATCGGGGATTCCAATTCTCCAATCATACCGGTGCCTTCAAATTGATTTAAATTCTCCAGTGAAATGATATCGTGAGCTACTTCCTCATAAGGATGTGATTCTTGCATAGCCTGAATCACTTTATTCAAATTATGTTTTGTAACTAAAACTTCTAATTTAACTTCACTTTGAATTTCGAGCTTACCAATTTCTCCTGTAAATGGATTTGCACCCTGTTCGGGTTGAAAAGTTCCTATTCCATTTGAAGAAAAACTACAATTTGAATAATTTCCAATTTCGCCAGCACCAGCAGTATACATGGAAGATAACACCATTTCTTTTGCATGTTCAGGTACAAAAACAACAAGCTTATACAAAACATGCTCACTCGGCAAAAGTATTTGCGGATTAATCACTCCAATTCTCCTAGCGATTTCAGCATTCACTCCTGCTAAATGATGGTCTAAATTTGTATGAATAGCATATATAACAATTTTATTTTCAATTGCTTTTAAAATAATTCTTTCAACGTAATTTTTACCCGTTAAAGATTTTATAGGTTTAAAAACAACTGGATGATGTGCTATAATTAAATTCACCCCTGTTTCTATCGCTTCTTCTATTATTTCCTCGGTACAATCTAATGTTATTAATACCCCTTTCAACTCATTAAAAACATCTCCAACTTGTACACCACAATTATCAAAACTAGCCTGACTCGATATAGGAAACTTATTTTCTAAGTAAGAAATTACATCGTATATGCGCATAACTTTTTATCTTTAAGGTCTTAACAAATGTAAGGAATTATCCATACCCACTCAAACTTACTGAGCGACATGAAACTTTTTTCTATCATCATACTATTATTCAGTCTACTAAGTGTAGCACATTCCCAATCTCCAATTCAAACTGATACACTTAAAACTTATCAATTAAAAAGAATGGCAAAGAATGCTGTTCGTTTTGGAGACACATATGCTGCCATCACCTATTATGAAGATTACTTGAAAGAAAAACCAAACCGATATGATTTAAAATTAGAATTAGCAGATTTATACAGAAAAGCTCGAGATTATGAAAAAGCAGAAGGTTTGTACAAAGAGGTATACATCAATGCTGCTTTAAAATTTCCTGATGCTCAATTTTACTATGCTCGTATGCTAAAAGCGAACGAAAAATACAATGATGCTAAACAAGAATACACTAAATTTCTAGCGAACAAAGGCACTAAAACCCTAGAAAATATTAAACAATTAAAAAAACTAGCTGCAACTGAAATCCTTGGGTGTGACGCTGCAATTGATTTAGGTCAGAATAAAAACAACACAATAGTTAATCATTTAGATAACTCTATCAACAAAGCACACATTGAATTATCTCCTATATTAATTGATACTCTGACATTACTTTATGCTTCAATCAACGAAGACAAGTTAACACTTTACGATAAAAATAATAATGACAAATTGCCCAGTAGAAAATTTTACATAGCTGAAAAAATCAAAGGCAAATGGAAAGGAGGAAAAGAATACGATACACTCTTTAACGAATCAGAATCAAACGTTGGGAATGGTGCTTTTTCTCAGGATGGAAATAAATTTTACTATTCGAAATGCACACCTAATGGAAAAGGTAAAATGGTATGTAGATTGATGGTTAGTACAAAAGCAAATAACACCTGGCAAAAACCAATGGATTTGGGAAATTTAGTAAACTCTGAAGAATTCACATCCACCATGCCTTCAGTCGGTATAGATACTAAAAAAAATGAAGAGTTGGTTTATTTTGTAAGCGATAGACCAGGAGGAAAGGGAGGTATGGATATTTGGTACACCTATTATGATGCAAAAAAGAAAATCTACAAAGCACCTAGAAATGCAGGTCCGATAATCAATACAGTAGGTGATGAAATTACCCCATCATATGATATTAACAATAGAACGTTATATTTCAGCTCGAATGGTTTCCCCGGCCTTGGTGAATTAGATATTTTTCAAACCATTGGTGAAATCAAAGCTTGGAGTGTCCCTGAAAATTTAGGATCTCCTTATAATTCGAGTGCAGATGATCTTTACTACTCAAAAGGAAAAAAAGAGGGAACAAAAACTGGTTTTTTTGTGTCAAACCGGAAAGGAGGAACTAATCTTTTGAACGAGACTTGTTGTGATGATATTTATGAATTTAAAGAACCAGATTTTTTGCCTTTAATTGTAAAAGGTGAAGTAGTTGAAATATCAAATGACAGTACAAATAAAATAAATGGATTCTTAACAAAAACTCCTGTCTCTCTATTCAAGATTCAAAAAGACGGGACCGAACACTTAATTAAAACTACAACCACAGACAATAACGGGATTTATAATTTTCAATTAGAAAAAGGAAATAATTATAAAGTTATCGTTGAAAAGAACAGTTATTTCACCAAGAGAATGGAGATTTCTACTGTCTCTGTCCTAAAACCTGACACACTTAAATTGGATATAGCTGTTAAAAAAATCCCTAAAGAGGCGATTGTGATTACTAATATTTATTATGAAAGTGGTAAAGCAGAATTAAGACCTGAATCAAAAAACAGCTTAGATAAAGAATTAGTTACACTTTTAAGAGATAATCCTCAATTAATCATAGAAATAGGGTCTCATACAGATGATGTAGGATCAAATGAATTTAACTTAAAACTATCCCAACAAAGAGCTGAAAGTGTGGTTAAATATCTTGTTGAAAAAGGGATTCCAAAAGAAAGAATGTTGGCAAGAGGTTACGGAGAAAACAAACCGCTAACCACGAATATAACAGCTGAAGAACGTCAACGAAATCGTAGAACAGAGTTCAAAATAATTGGTACGATTAAAAATACAGAGATTAATTACGAAGAATAATTATCTTGATCCATTTAAACTTAGCTTAACTTTTTTTCCATTTACTAATGAAATTTCCACCGTGTTCGAAAAATCATTATAACTGGCAAACTGAACAGCTGAATTTGAAAATAAAGTTCTATAATAAATCGCTCTCCATTTATTTTTAAGCCTTTTAAAAAACTTACCCTCTTGTTTCCTTTTTAGTAGTTTTAATCTTCTAATAACATCACCATTACTTCTGTGATAAAGACAAACATGGTAGGTGTGTTTACTAACCAAACTTTTCATCAAGGCAAATCTTCCTGATTGTGAAAACAAATCATCAGCCCCAACCAATTCACCATTTTCTTTACGAAATAAACAATACCTAACACCAGGTAATTCGTCTACTGAAAAAAGTAGATCTGAAATTTTAGAATTAACTTCAATGATTTCCATAAAAAAAAGATAAGGGCGCACTAATTAGGTACACCCTCAACTAATAATCTTATTTTTCTTCCCAAGTATTATATATACGATCCCACACATCATTGAAATCTAATGCTCTTTCAACTACCGTTGGATGCATTACGTTTTTAGAATTTTCAATCCAAGTTCTTTGCATTTTAGTAAACAACTTCAAATTATTAACTTGGTTCTTTCTTAACGATTTAACATCAACGTTCGTGTAGCTTGTGAAGAATTTGTCTGAAACTTTCATACCAGTCTCAACCAACTGAACTAATGTGTCTTTTTGTAATTCTGTCATAGTCATAATAGATTAGTTAAATAAAATTATTAAAAAACATACCAAAAACATAAAATACTAATAAACAATATATTTAAATTATCAACATTCCTATTTTGGGAATTAATCCTAAAATAAATCTAAAAAAATAAACATTCAGTAAAATTCAGTAAAACAAATTATAAAGTTTATGTTAAATAATATTTTTTTTCGTACATTGGTTATATAAAAGAATACGAAGTTGAAAACCAAACTATATAAAGTTTTTTCAGTTGAAGACGATTCAATTTATCGTAGATTAATTCAACATAGAATTTCAATGAATGAAGACATTGACTTGGAATCCTATCCTGACGCAACAAGCTTATTACAAAATACTTACAAAAAACCACATGTTTTAATATTGGATTTAAACCTTCCCGATTTGGGAGGGTTAGAAATAGTGAATGTATTTAAAGAGAAAATCCCTGATTGTTTCATCATTGTTTTATCTTCTCAAGACAAAGTAGACATGGTGGTAAACATCCTTAAAACTGGCGTTTACGATTATATTTTAAAAGACGACTTTGCGTTAGATCGTTTGTGGTTATCTGTTAATAATGCAGTTAAAAATATTGAGCTAAATAACGAAATATCTAATTTAAGGAGTGTTATTTCTGACAAAATCAATTTTTCAGAAAACATTAAAGGCGTTAGTAATGAAATGCGAAATGTTTTTCGTATCATGGAGAAAACGATCACAAACAACATTCCAATCGAAATCTACGGTGAAACAGGTACAGGAAAAGAACTTGTAGCTAAAGCAATCCATTTTAATTCATTGAGAAAAAGTAAACCTTACATCGCTTTGAATGTAGCTGCATTCCCAAAAGAACTTATTGAAAGTGAATTGTTTGGTTATGAAAAAGGAGCCTTTACTGGAGCGCTTACAACTAAACCAGGGAAATTAGAAGAAGCAAATGGGGGAACATTATTTTTAGATGAAATCAGTGAAATGGATCCATCCATGCAAGCCAAACTCTTGAGAGCAATTCAAGAGATGGAAATCAATAGATTAGGATCAAATAAATCAATAAAATTAAACTTCAGAATTATTACAGCATCCCATAAAAATTTACTTCAAGAGGTTAAAGAAGGAAGGTTTAGAGAGGATTTATATTATCGATTAATGGGTATGAAAATCGAATTACCCCCATTAAGAAAACGTGGTAACGATATTTTAGTTCTTGCAAACCATTTTATATCGAATTATGCTAAATGGAATAAATTAGAAGTAAAACAATTCAGTGAAGAAGCCAAGTCAGCACTTCTGAAATATCGATACCCTGGAAATGTTCGTGAATTAAAAGCTATTACCGAAACTGCCTATGTTATGAGCGATACAAATACCATTCAAGAGGAGGATTTGCAACTAAACGAAGTGAATTTATTAGAAAATATTCTAGGACAACATTTAACATTAGAAGAATATAACATTAAAATAATTGAACATTTCCTTCAAAGAAACAATCAGAATGTATTAAAAACTGCACAAGATTTAGGTATTGGTAAAACAACCGTTTACAGATATATAAACGAAGGTAAAATTCATTTAAAATAACATATGACAGAAATCCCTACTCCACTTAAAAGCATATATTCAAAAATCGATAGTTTTAATAATCAGAATAAAGTCATAGATTTTATTTGTAAGGTACTTATTGAAAATTTTTCAACAATCAGTGTTATTGTTTTTAATCAAGACTCGATGATTTGTGCTTATAATAACGACACAAAATCGATATTTAATAAAAAACTTATTTCAAGTATTATTAATAAAGAAAATGCGAATGTAACATACTTCTCTCTTAAAAATGAACTTGAAATGGCAGTTACAGGTCTTAAATCAAATGATATATCAACCTTTGAATTTATTATTCAACTTTTAAATCTTAAACTTGAAAACATCATACTTAAGGAAAAGAGTCTATTAGAGAAAGAAGCTTTTGAAAAACATAAGTTACTTGAAAACATCTTATTAAACACCAAAGATGGTATTCAAGTAGCTGATATTACAGGACAAATGGTTTACATTAATTCTGAAGTTAGTGCACGATTAGGGATCCCAACATTTGATGTTCATAAATACCATGTTTCTGATTTTGAACCTTTGTTCAAGGATCCATTGAATTGGAAACAACATGTAGAAGTTGTTAAGCAAAAAGGGATCGTTGTAATTGAATCTACAAACTATCATGTTGGCTCTAAAAAGGATATACAAGTAGAATTAATAGTCTCTTTATTAGAATATAATGGGCAAGAATTTATTGTTGCTGCATCGCGTGATATAGAGGAAAGAATCATTGCAAGAAATGCCTTGCTAGCATCGAAAGTGCAAGCAGAAGAAATCGTTTCTTTTAAGGATGAATTCATTGCAAATATGAGTCATGAAATTAGAACTCCTTTGAATGGTATTTTAGGTTTGTCAAGAGAACTTACAAAACATGATTTACCTGAAGAAGTTCAAGAAATAATAAAACATCTACGTGCTTCTGGTAAATTTTTATCCTCTATAATCAATAACGTACTTGATATTTCTAAAATAAATGATGGTAATTTCAATTTAAACATTCAAGAAATTGATTTAAATCAAACCATCAATCAAGTTATTTCGATTATTCAACCGCAAGCAATAGAAAAAGGGATTACTTTTCAACTGAACAAAGCAAATGATATAAACGCTGATTTATATACTGATGAAACTTGTTTGAAACAAATTCTAATCAATGTCCTTCACAATGCAGTAAAGTTCACGAATACTGGCACAATAACTTTGAATATAGAAAATTGCAAAGAAAATACAGATAAAAATAAAAACTGTTTGAAATTTACTATTTCAGATACCGGCATCGGAATGACTCAAGAATTTATACCTAAGCTTTTTGATAAATTTACCCAAGAAGGCAGTATTGAAAAAATAAAAAATCAAGGTACCGGACTAGGAATGTCCATCACCAAAGAATTGGTTGAAAAACTGGATGGAAGAATCATGGTAAATAGCAAGAAAAACAAAGGAACTACCTTTGAAATCACAATACCATTCCAAAAGGCAATTTCACCCCAAAAAAACGATGTTAACACTGTTGATACCTCTGTACTTTTCAGAAAAAACATATTAATCGTTGAAGATAACCCCATCAACCGACTTGTAGCAAAATCATCTTTGAGAAAATATCAATGTAAAATCATAGAATGCGAAAACGGATTGGAAGCTTTAATGTATCTTAAAGATAATTTTTCTGAAATAGATTTGATATTGATGGATATTCAAATGCCAATTATGGATGGTTTTGAAGCGAGTAAAAAAATCAGAAATGAATTAAAATTAAACATCCCAATTGTTGGTTTAACAGCCAATTCATTGCATTTTTCTAAAGAAAATTATGAAAGTTATGGTATCAACGAATGTATTTTCAAACCTTATGACGAAATTCATTTTTTAAATACTTTATGCATTATTCTCGAAAAAAATCATGAAAAAATACCTTTTGATTTAAGTCATCTTAGAAAAATAACCTTTGAAGATAAGAATCTTTTCAATGAAATTATTTTACTTTTCTTTGATGCTATCCCAGAAACAATCGAAAATTTAGAAATACAACTTCGAAATAATTTATTTACTGAATTTAAAAAAACCATTCATAAGGTTAAACCAAATATACATACCTTTCGAATTTCAGAAATTATGGACGATATCGATTACTTAAATGCGATAGTTGAGTCTGATTTTTTAACTGCAAATACAACTGAACGGATTCTAAAAATAATATCCACGCTACAAGTTGTAAGGACGAATTTGAAGAAATACCTACTTTAGACAATAGACTAAAAGACATAAGACTAAAAGACATAAGACACGAGACACGAGACTTTTAGACGAAAGATAAATCTAGCTATCGATTTTGTCAGCTTGAGCTTGTCGTTATTGTCAGCTTGAGCTTGTCGATTTTGTCAGCTTGAGCTTGTCGATTTTGTCAGCTTGAGCTTGTCGATTTTGTCAGCTTGAGCTTGTCGAAAGCTAGACACCCTTCTACTCTACTCCTAATTTGAGTTGAAAATGCTGACTAGAACCATCTGTAGTACTTACTTCAAGTATATAAAGACCAGCTGAAAACATAGAATAATTTAATTCAAATTTATTTAGTCCACTTTCTACATCAAATGAATCACTCGCTTTTTCTTGACCTACTGAATTTATTAATACACAAGTAACTTTTTGTTTTGATTCACTGGATAATTCGATATTTACCTGATAACTTTCTGATGGATTAGGGTAAATTTTAAGACCATTGATGAATGTTTTCTCATTAAATATAACTGATTCAATCTGTGAATAAGCATATTTTCCATCGAAATCAGTTTGTTTTAATCGATAATAAGATGTTCCTTTCAATGGTCTTTCATCGATTGAAGAATAAAATAAAGTAGTTGAACTATTACCTGCCCCTTTTTTTCTACCTATCTCAAAAAATTCTTTTCCATCAATCGATCTTTCAATAGTGAAAAAATCATTATTAATCTCATTTTCCGTAATCCAATTTAGATTAACCTGATTTCGATTTCTCACAGCTTCAAACTTACTTAAACGAATCGGTAAGGCACTACCTTCGTCAGGACTGAATGGAGAAAAAGAGGTGATGTCTGTTCTAGTCAAGGTCCAAGGATTGGTTCCACTTGCAGGGGTAGTTACATACGAATCCCAAACACCATTTGTGTAGTGCGAAATATAACAAAGCGCTCGATTAAAACCTGGTAATTCTTCTGCAGTATTCCATTGAATGGTCATCGTAACATTTGATCCACCTGGAGTAGCTTCCTCTACAAACCATGTACGGTCTATCTTATCTGCTGTAGAAACTGTACCACTAGTTCCATCTGCATAATGATCACTCAAAATCTTCACACTAAAATCATCTGTTATGCCATCATTAACCAAATTCACAGGTGTATAAGAATTAAATGTATGCCCGACAGGAAAAAATGTTTTTCCTATTGAAGCTCCAGGTCCCAAGCCTTTTTGTACTAATTCACCGGTTGATTCTGTTTGGATAAAACTCGCTGCACTATAACCAGTAACATAACCTGTAGAAGCAATATATAAATGATTTGCCCAGATATCAATATTTCCCAAGGTAAGTGTCATACATTTTGTAATTGTTAAATCAGACGTTAAATGTATTCCCCCACTTCCATTCATCGTTAAATTTCGAATACTATCTTGATAAAATAAACCAGACGCAATTGTAACTTCCGTATTCGTATTTTCAAATTTAATAGTACTGTTTGATCCATTTGCTTTGATGTACCCATTGGTTCTTAATGGCGTTACTGTACTTCCTAAAGTTAAAGTATTAGAGCCAACAACTATTGAACCATTTGTTAACGTAATAGAACCATTAAATACTGTATTATCTTGCAAAGTATATTCCGCACCTACTCCATTCAAAACAAAATTGGATGAAATTGGTATTCCTCCTGTAGCGATTGTTTTTCCTGTTGATGTTGCTAGTAAGTTCAATGTACCAGAATGCACCCAATTCATACCGCTTACAGTAGTAAAATTATCATATACATTGAAGGGAGATGTTCCAGCAATTGTGCCAGTAAATCCACTACAAGTAAACTTCCTGCAATTAGATGATGCTGAGAGATTTACCTGACCTACACCAGAATTAAAGTCAAATACAACATCAATAGAAGTAGTTGGCACAGCAGTTGCAATAGGTGCACCCCCAGAAGAATACGCCCAGTGATTTGCAAAATCAGACCAATTACCTGCTCCTCCTACCCAGTAATAAGTTGCTACAGGACCTTCATAACATCCCTTGTACACATTGGTTGAAGCACTGTTTCTATTTCCAGTTGTTCCGTTTATATCTTCTGTACAACCTGATATAGCAGAAAGATCGGCTCCACCATAAATCGTAGCCATTGGTGAAACAGATGCATCCGTATTAATTGTTAAAGCAGTAGTTGTAAAGGTACTATTAGTCCCCCCATAATCATCAGAAGCACTGTTAAATGTACCGCTTGAAATTCCCGTGTTATTTACTTTTGCAAATGAAGTTCCCGTAGCTGAATTCATATAAAAGTTATGATTCATCGTACATGTTGGCGTAGAACTTGCTCCCCAAAACACAAGACTCCCTGTAGAAGTACAGTTATTTTGAAAAACATTATTTCGATACACAAACGTATTTGCAGTTGTAGATGCTTGATAAATAGCTGCAGTCACAGGATTACTGGAAACGGATGCCCCTAATTCTATGGTATTATAATAAAAATTAGCAGTTCTCCCTGATGAGGGATTCACAAGATACATACCATATAAAATGGAATTTACCGTATAACTTGTTAAACCTGTTGTATTATCAACTGATATAAAATTATTAATGTACGTTCTGTTTAAAGCATTATCATACCACCCAATTATCGTTGGAGCATTTGTATTGGCACAAAATAAGTTTCGAATGATATTCTTTTGATTCGTTACGCTCGTAATAGAAGTACTGCCTGAATAAATACCATATACGGTACTCGCTGCAGAGGTATTACTAGATACACCAACAATATCAACCAAATTACTAGTTAACGAAACAATTGGGGTTGAATTACCAATAGAAATACCTGCTATACGATAGGCAAAAGAACTAGAAGTACCCGAAATTCCTTTTACTACATTTGAGGTTAACGACGAAGTATTTGTAGCAGTACCTAGAACAATTCCGCTATGATTATTTACAACATCCGTTGTTAATGGATTGCATGTTGCTGTGGATGAAATTGTAATATTCCCAACAGAACCGTTGCCAATAACATTTAAAGAAACAGTATTATTTCCAGAGCTATTATTTAGGTAAATACCTTTAAAAAAACCATTCCCACAAGTTACCGTATGGATATAATTAGAGGTAACGTTTGTCGTTGCAGTTGCACTTGAAAAAATCCCTACTAATTGGGCACTTGCACTTGATCCTGAAGACATTGAAATGTTACGAATCAAATTCGATGAAATGGCATTAGTTGCAGCACCACTCACATTATAGATTCCATACAACTCTGAAGCTTCTGAACCAAAGACAGATACATTTGCAATTTTATTTGAAGATATTGTTGGGGCACCCGATGCATTTTGATAAATTCCATAAAACTTACAAACACCTGCAGCAGTTAAATTGCCCCCAACAGTAATTGAATTAGCAGATCCAATACTACCAATGGTATTTGAACTTATGTTTGTAGTGCTCGTATTTCCTGTATAAATCCCATAGAACGAATACCCTTTACCAGAAACATTGGATGTATTAAAATCACCTATTAAATTGTTTTGAATAGAAACGTTTCCAGTAGCATAGGTATAAATTCCTTGAATCAATCCTCCTGTATTTGTTGAAATAACACCTATATCATTTGAAGTACTGGCTGTAGTGTCACCAATTATATTTCCTGTAACGGTTCCAATATTTAAACTTCCAGCTCCTGTTACATATATACCAGTAAAAATCCCCGCATTCGTACTAGCGTTTGAGGTAGTGTTAAACGTTATATTTCTTATAACATTTCCTTGAATAGAAGTGGTTGCAGTAGTACCTGTACTCAAATAAATAGGGAATAAATGATTTACGGATGAATTAACCACAAAAGCATTTCCTCCACAACTTACTGCTTGTCCACCAAAATAATTCCCAGTAATGGTATATCCACTACCTGTAGTGATATGTATTCCATAAACATTAGCAGTTGGAGAAATAGCTGTTGTTTGATACATGTGATTTCCTGAAATGGTCCATGCATCTGAATTCGTAGATACATAGATAGATGCACGTTGACAATCAATAAAATTGTTGTTATGAATAAAATTAAAATTATTCAACTTTCCACTCGACTCGCCCTCAGTACAAATCCCATTATTCAATGTATTTGATGGAGAGTATGTAATACTACAGTTTGTTATGGTATCGTATTTATTTCCTATAGTTCCAGTACCAGTCGTACCTCTAAAATAAATTGCTCCCTCTGATGAAGTTGTAGAGCCTGCTTTTAGTAAATTATATTTAATAGCATTATAATTAGCATCATTTCTAAAGGTAATAACAGGTGAATTTGAGTGTGTATTTGTTATTGTTAATTGAGAAGTTGTTCCTGTACCCCCAGGTCTTCCATCAATGGTCACATAATCTCCACCATTAAAATCTATCAAACCATTGGCTGAATTCCTACTGCCTGATATAGATAAACTTGTAGCCCCTGACGCTGGTCTTATCGTTAAGGTATTTGAACTATTTAGACAAGCAAATTGAGTTAGACTAATAGGAAAGTTTTCGTTTGTACTTACATAAGTTGGCTGTAATTCTAATATTAAGGAAGAAGATAAACCATTTGAAACAATATCATCTATAGCCTCTGTCAAATCAGAATAATTCCCTGTCGGACCAACTGTTTTTGTCCCTCCTAAATCACAAATATAATCCATAGGAGTATCTGCATTATAAGTACCTAAAATAAAAGGTATACCTGCTAACATAGACATATTATTGATTGAAGTTCTGTAAACAAAAGGTAGTTGAACGGTACCATTTGCAGATGAATGAGAACCTAAAACTGAAACAACTCCTGAAGAATAAGTAGCTAAACAATATCTACTTCTATTTCCATTATTTTTAAATTTACCTGGGTTATATTCTATTGAAATTGAAGTTCCGCCAATAACTGTACAATTAGAAATTCGAAAAATGGAGCCTTCTTGTACGCTTACTATTGTATTTGCTCCATCGCTTACGTTACATGCAACTTTATTATCAATACCAAAAGTCGGAATAATCGTTATAAACCCACCTGTGGTTACATTGGCTGTTGTAGAAATTTTAACTAGTCCTACCTGGTTAGCTGATCGTGAAAAAGGAAACAAACCATAAAAATTACCGGAACTTGCTGTGATCGTTGTTGCACTAGGTATATACCTTGTAAATGCCCCATCATTTGTACTACTATATAATCCTCCTGCAATATACGAAAGTGAATTAGCACTTGCAGATGTTCCTAATTGAAGTGTATAACTATTAAGATTATGATATCCCTGAGTTAATGTAAGTGTACCACCATTTGCAACAATCAAATTCGAATTTAAACGAACTCCTGATGCATTATTTAAAATTAAATTTCCAGCAGTATTTGTAGCATTAATATTACCTGAAAATTGTCTTGAAACACCATTATATTCATACGTTGCTGATGTGCTACACGTTTTATTTGTCGTTTGTAAACACCCTGTAGAAGCTACGGTAGATATCCCATCCAAATGTCCCGTTTTTAACGTTGCACCTGCGGAAATAGTCGTTGTTCCTGAACCACTTGTAAAGTATGGATGTGGAATATTTAAGATTCCTCCACTATTTACGGTAAGAGAAAGATCGATATTAAAATTTGATCCCAAGGTTACCGTTGAACCACTATTTACAACAATTGGAGTACTGGTTGTAATAAAGGTACCAGAAGTATAGGTAAAGGTTTGATTTCCTGCTTTTGTAAAATAAACAATGTTTGATGTATTTGCACCTCCATTGGTAAATGTACCACCCGAAATGGTAACTTCACCTCCTAGATAAGTTAGACTGCTTCGACTAAACGCTTTACCAACATCAAAAATACCACCGGATAAATTAAAGCTTCCTAGCACCTCAAAAATAGCATCATTACTTCCTACCCCAGTGTTGATTACATTAAAACTTCCTGCCGTTTGTGTAAAATTACCATTGATGGTTAATTTCGAAACATTGGCGTTATTACACCAAGACAACGACCCTGTATTTCCTGTTTTATTTATAGTGAAACTTCCTGCAACCGTTCTGGAAGTAGTACTACTTAAATTTAAATTATATGCTTCTGAACCCGATTGAATATTCCAAATGATATTTCCATAATTCGTTGATGAAGCACCCAAGCAAGTAACAAACGCTCCATTGGTTGTTTCGAAATTTTGAAATTCTATGGTAGAGGTTGACGCAAAGGTTTCAGCTCCATTAAATAAATTAGTTGCATTATTTGTGGTTGCATGATTAAACACATACCTACCACCTGCATTGATATTAAACTGACCTCCAGTAGCTACTGATGCGATTGTGGTTTGAGCATTTCCATATACTATACCTCCATTACTAATAGTAAGAATACTGATTGCATTTGCCGTTTGGATAGTTAAAGATCCATTTACTTGAACGGTTCCTGTTACGTTCCAAGTTCCTGAAGTGGTGTAATTATGTCCTGCTTGAATAACAAAAACATCTCCACTTGTAAAGTTCGTCGGATTAGGACCAGAATTATTTGTATTTATCCACCAATTGTTTAAGTTATTTGGATCACTTGTTCTAGAATCAGAATAATACGTTAAAGAAAGTATATTAGTTGTAATCAATAAAAAAGTAACAAAACTTAAAAAACGCATGTTTTATATTATGAAAAAGTGAAAATAAGTATTAAAGCTTAATTTATTTCAAGATAATATATTAAAGAATTATTAATTAGACGAAAGGGATAAATCAACCGATTAATTAAAACGAATGAAGGATGAAATTCTCAAAGACTTTTAGACATGAGACTAAAAGACATGAGACTAAAAGACATGAGACATAAGACATGAGACGAAAGACACAAGACTATTAGACATGAGACATGAGACATGAGACATAAGACTTTTAGACAAAAGAACAAAGACTTTTAAGTTTCCGCACGAATCTATATCACTACTTTAAGTGGTAAAAAAAGATAGTTAAAGTAGTAGGATAAGAAATAATATATTACCTTTATCACTACTTTAAGTGGTAAAAAAACAGAGTTAAAGTAGTAGTATAAATATTAATGAAAATGTTAGTAGGTAGAGAAAAAGAAATTAAAACACTGAATTCGTGTTTAATGTCAAATAAATCTGAATTAATCATCACCTATGGAAGAAGGAGAATTGGTAAAACTTTTCTCATTCGAGAAGTATATAAAAATAAATTCTGTTTTGAACTAACCGGTTTATTCAAAGGAGAAACAAAAGACCAACTAAAAAACTTCAAAAATCAACTTGATAAGTCTACAAAACTATTTCATAAACAAGATACACCAACTCATTGGCAAGAAGCGTTCCTTCAATTAGAAACATACATATCTAAGTTACGACACAATGATAAAAAAATCATTTTCATAGATGAATTCCCATGGTTGGCTACACCACGTTCAAAATTTCTGATGTGGTTTGAACATTTTTGGAATTCATTTTGTACAAAAAGAAACGATATCATTCTTATCATCTGTGGTTCGGCAGCATCGTATATGGTCAAAAACATTCTTCAAAACAAAGGAGGACTTCATAATCGTACCACTCAAAAAATAAAACTTAATCCGTTCACTTTAGCAGAGACAAAAAAATTTCTTACTTCCAAAAAAATCAATTTGGAGAATTATGATATTCTTCAACTTTATATGGCCATTGGTGGTATCCCACATTACTTAGAAAAAATAAGAAAAGGTGAAAGTGTTTCTCAGAACATTGATCGTCTTTGTTTCGATAGTCAGGGAGAATTGACCAATGAATTTAATGAAGTGTTTTCTTCTCTATTCGAAGAGTCTAAGACACACATAGAAGTAGTGAAAACATTAGCTTCCCATCCTCGTGGATTAACAAAAAAACAACTACTCGAAAAATGCAAGTTATCGCATTCTGGTTACACTTCCAAAGTATTTAACGAACTCGAAGAATCAGGATTTATTTCTACCTTCTTATCCTTTAATAAAAAAGAAAGAGAAGCATCCCTAAGATTAACGGATGAATATTGTTTGTTTTATATAAAATTTATTCAAAACAATAAAAAACAAGGAGCTGGAACTTGGCAACAACTTGCAAGTAAACAGAGTTTTAAAATTTGGTCGGGATACTCTTTCGAAAACATTTGCCTAAAACACATCACAGCTATCAAAAAAGAACTCGGCATACTCAATGTGTATTCCCACCAAAGCTCCTGGTATGACTCTAATTACCAAATCGATTTAATCATTGACAGAGATGATAACAGAATTAACCTTTGTGAATTAAAATTCTACACTTCTGAATTTATCATCGACTCAAAATATTTAACCGATCTGAGAAATAAAATCGCACATTTCAAGGAAAAAACAAAAACAAAAAAAGGAGTGTTTTTAACCATGATCACTTCTTATGGTGTAAAACCAAATGCGCAAAGTTTGAGTATCGTAGAAAATAATCTTGTTTCTGATTGCTTGTTTTTAAATTAGACATGAGACTAAAAGACATGAGACAAAAGACTTTTAGACATGAGACAAAAGACTTTTAGACATGAGACAAAAGACTTTTAGACAAAAGAGCAAAGACTTTTAAGTTTCCGCACGAATCTATACCACTACTTTAAGTGGTAAAAAAAGATAGTTAAAGTAGTAGTATAAAAAATAAACACAGAGTAAAGGAGGCCGCGGAGGGAATGTTGAATGACTTTTGCGGTATATGTGTTTGTCTAGGCCAAACAAAAAAGGAGAGTATCTTACTCTCCCCTTTCAATTATTTAGATGTTGAATTTTTCTTTTCGTGATAATTAATAGTAACAGCGTGATCGATAAAAATTTTATCAACGCTATCGGTAGAAATAATGTATCCTTGAGGTTCAAGATCGGCTTTCATTTTGTAATATTCCTCCATGATGCCTTCTTTTTTCTTTGGAGCGATTTTATTTTCATTCTTTTTAGATGAACTAGACTCGCAACCCATGAACAATAAAATCACAAAGAAAAGGGATATATTTTTTTTCATATTTCTTAAACTAGATTAAAACTATTTAGCAAATTTAGTTTATTTAACCAATTCTACAAACCCTGTTTCTTTTGGTTCACCATTACCTTTATCTATGACATAATAATAAGTACCTGTAGGAAGATATTCATCATTGTATTTTCCATCCCATGAATCATTGTAAGGAATTTTACTTTTATACACTTCATTCCCCCAACGATTAAATATAAACACTTGAACATTTGGATATTTAGTTGCGTAGCCTATGTCCCAAGTATCATTATTCCCATCATTATCTGGTGTTATAATCTGTGGTAACTCTGAAATAACACAAGCTGGCATAGAGATGTAAACACTATCCAAACAGTTATTCTTGTCCGTAAACATGATTTTAAAGGATTGTTGGTCTAAAGGTTTAGAATACTTGTTACCTACAAAATCTACTTTTGTTGTATCTGAAATATTATACCAGGTTAAAACATAATCACTCGGAACATTATCAAATTCAATGATACCGTTTTGCTTGTTACATAATGAAGCGGTAATACGTGGATACAATTTCGTAGAATAAAAAGTAACTTGTATTTTATCTCGATTGCTATTGACACAATTAGAGCCATCGGAAATCACTTTATATTCTGAAGCAAAATAATCTTTTTCAATCAATACATCTGAAGTCAAAAGTAAATCATTTGAAGTCAAAGATTCAAACCAACCTATTGTTCCCTTTGTATATGGTTCTATATTTAGATTATCGATTATTGAAATATTGGATTTACAAAAAACTTGATTTTTATTATCTAAATCTACCTGCTCATTAAATTTAATCCATGTAATGATTAGTTTCAAACTGTCTGAACTTTCACATGCAGAAGGATCTTTTTTATATCTTGCCCAATACTCTTTAGACTGATCTACATTAACTGAATTAGATAAAGCAGGACTATTTTTAGTATCGTACCAAGATAATATTCCTTGTGGATTCGCTAAGTTTGAGATATTGAGTTCGTTTACTGTATACGTTTTAGATGCACAAAGCTCGATCGGCTTTAAGATAGGTTTTATACCTGCATCTACCGTTATTGTTACTTTTTGTTTTACACTATAGCAACCATTATTATCTTTTAAAGCAATCCAATAATCTCCAGTACCAATAGGTATATTTTTACCAAGGAAATCGGTTAGTTTATCATTTTGTCCCAAATACCAATTCATCGAACCTGAGGTACTCGGTAAAGCATTGTATTTTGATTCAACATCATCTAATGTCGGCTTATCTATCAAACATAAAGCAGGAGATAGAATATATGGATTTGAAGATATGGATGGACCTGAAGAAGCATTCACAATTATCTGTGTAGATTCACTAAGACAACCCAATTTAGATTTATTTTTAACATAATAAGTTTCACCATTTGAAATAACCTTATTCAATAAAGCTACATTTGAACTCGATGTTGCATAAAACAATTTTGTATTATCATTTGGATATAAATCATACAACATCAAAGCAGCTTGATTATTTGCACATAATATTGCTGTTGGTGCCGTAGGTGCTGTAGGATCATCTATTTTTACATACACTTCGTGACTACCAGCACTCGAACAGCCATCTTTTATAGCAATAGCTTTGTATTTCCCTTCTGTTAAAGGATTATTTACATCTTGTTTTACATTCAAATAAGACCACTCTATTGTCGTTCCAAGACTTGTTTGAGGAATTAAATCAGATACCTTAGCGTTATTATCTTTGCAATAAAACAAACTATCACTTCCTACTGGTGTTCCCGGATTTTCATTGATCGTCACTTGAACCAATTCATTTGACAAACTTCCACATCCTAAAACAGAAATTTGTTGCGCATAGTATTTTCCTTGGTGCAATAATTTAGTCGTAGTTGATAGCTCATTGTTTGCTTCGTCAAACCATTTTAAATTCGACACATTCATTTTTAAAGTCAAGTCAGCAATAGTAGCGTTTTCTGAAGAACAAAAGATCGCAGGATTGGCAAGAGAAGGTGTAGCTGGAGCGGGATTAACAACAACCGTTGTGTCATTTGAAGCAGACTTACAACCAGCAACGGTAATACTAACTTCATATACACCACTTTCATTTACAGTTAATGTTGACAAATTTCCAACAACAACACCCGATTTTTTCCATTCATAAGTACCCACCTGAGATGAGATACCAGTTAACACAACGTCTTTCCCTTCACAAAATTCAATAGGGCCAGATGAAGTAATCTTCGAAGGAGACGAAGGATTTTGGATTTTGGTAATTGCAATCAAATCACTAGCTGTACATCCATTCGCTGCAGTTACGGTTACTGTATAGGTTCCATCATCCGAAATGGTTAAACCAGCAACTGAACTCACTGTCGATGTTCCATCTGACCAAGAATACGTTCCTCCACCAGTAGCTGTCAAACTTATCGAAGTATTAATACAATCGATTTGTGTAACACCTGTATTATTGGTAATACCAACAGTTGGAGCTGTAATGTCTTTTGTAATCGATATGCTTTCAGTATCGGTACATCCATTTGAACCGGTTACGGTTACAGTGTATGATCCAGCATTAGAAACGTTTAAGCCTGCGACTGAACTCACTGTTGAAGTCCCATCTGACCAAGAATAGGTACCTCCACCAGTAGCTGTCAAACTAATCGAAGTATTTGTACAATTTACTTCAGTAGCTCCTGTGTTGTTGGTAATGCCTGCTGTAGGATTTGTAATATCTTTAGTAATAGTTATTAATTCTGTATCGGTACACCCATTAGCTGCAGTAACCGTTACCGTGTACGTTCCAGCATCCGATACCGATAATGCATCTACCGCACTTACTGTAGAAGTTCCATCTGACCAAGAATACGTACCTCCGCCAGTTGCTGTCAAACTTATTGTTGGATTCGTACAATCGATTCGGGTAACTCCAGTATTGTTTGTTATTCCAGCTACAGGTGGTGAAGCAACTTTCGTAATTGCAATCAAATCACTAGCTGTACAGCCATTTGCTACTGTTACGGTTACGGTATATGTTCCAGCATCTGAAACGGTTAAGCCTGCGACTGAACTCACTGTCGAAGTTCCATCTGACCAAGAATATGTACCGCCACCCGTTGCTGTCAAACTGATAGTAGTATTAGTACAATCGATTTGGGTAACACCTGTATTATTGGTAATACCAACAGTTGGAGCTGTAATGTCTTTTGTAATCGATATGCTTTCAGTGTCGGTACATCCATTTGATCCGGTTACGGTTACTATGTACGTTCCTGCATCTGAAACAGACAAAGCATCAACCACAGTCACCGTTGAAGTCCCATCTGACCAAGAATAAGATCCTCCTCCAGTAGCTGTTAAACTAATCGAAGTGTTTGTACAATTTACTTCAGTAGCTCCTGTGTTGTTGGTAATGCCTGCTGTAGGATTTGTAATATCTTTAGTAATAGTTATTGTTTCTGTGTCGGTACACCCATTAGCTGCAGTAACTGTTACCGTGTACGTTCCAGCATCCGATACCGATAATACATCTACCACACTTACTGTAGAAGTTCCATCAGACCAAGAATACGTACCTCCTCCTGTTGCCGTCAAACTGATTGTTGGATTCGTACAATCGATTCGGGTAACTCCTGTATTGTTTGTTATTCCAGCTACAGGTGGTGAAGCGACTTTCGTAATTGCAATCAAATCGTTACCTGTACAGCCATTTGCTGCTGTTACAGTTACTGTATAGGTTCCAGCATTAGAAATGGTTAAACCAGCAACTGAACTCAGTGTCGATGTTCCATCTGACCAAGAATACGTTCCGCCGCCAGTAGCTGTCAAACTAATCGAAGTATTTATACAATCAATTTGGGTAACACCTGTATTATTGGTAATACCAACTGTTGGAGCTGTAATGTCTTTTGTAATCGATATGCTTTCAGTGTCGGTACATCCATTTGAACCGGTTACGGTTACTATATACGTTCCTGCATCTGAAACAGACAAAGCATCAACCACACTCACCGTTGAGGTGCCATCTGACCATGAATAAGTTCCTCCTCCAGTAGCTGTCAAACTAATCGAAGTGTTTGTACAATTTACTTCAGTAACTCCAGTATTATTGGTTATACCTGCTATAGGATTTGTAATGTCTTTTGTAATAGTTATTGATTCTGTATCGGTACACCCATTGGCTGCAGTAACCGTTACCGTGTACGTACCAGCATCCGATACCGATAATGCATCTACCACACTTACTGTAGAAGTTCCATCTGACCAAGAATACGTACCTCCTCCAGTTGCTGTCAAACTTATTGTTGGATTGGTACAATCTATTTTGGAAACTCCAGTATTGTTTGTTATTCCAGCTACAGGTGGTGAAGCAACTTTCGTAATTGCAATCAAATCAATACCTGTACAGCCATTTGCTGCTGTTACAGTTACTGTATAGGTTCCAGCATTAGAAACGGTTAAACCAGCAACTGAACTCACTGTCGAAGTTCCATCTGACCATGAATATGTTCCTCCTCCGGTTGCTGTCAAACTTATCGAAGTGTTAATACAATCAATTTGTGTAACACCTGTATTATTGGTAATACCAACTGTTGGAGCTGTAATGTCTTTTGTAATCGATATGCTTTCAGTGTCGGTACATCCATTTGAACCGGTTACGGTTACTATATACGTTCCTGCATCAGAAACGGTTAAATCTGCGACTGAACTCACCGTTGAAGTCCCATCTGACCAAGAATAGGTTCCTCCTCCAGTAGCTGTTAAACTAATCGAAATGTTTGTACAATTTACTTCAGTAGCTCCTGTGTTGTTGGTAATGCCTGCTATAGGATTTGTAATGTCTTTTGTAATAGTTATTAATTCTGTATCGGTACACCCATTGGCTGCAGTAACCGTTACCGTGTACGTACCAGCATCCGATACCGATAATGCATCTACCACACTTACTGTAGAAGTTCCATCTGACCAAGAATACGT
>Ga0315908_10000048_pt1 | contig 94777 bp, 87 predicted proteins | sample LakEriMetagenome_12_FD_203520 | JGI IMG/M metagenome (GOLD analysis project Ga0315908, IMG submission 203520) | Freshwater fungal communities from buoy surface, Lake Erie, Ohio, United States - Buoy 4 MA124 | ecosystem: Environmental > Aquatic > Freshwater > Lake > Lake biofilm | place: USA...
ACAGTTGGTAGATTTTTTTCAGCTGCTGCTTCTATAATTGCATTTTCAGCTTTTGTCCAGTTTTCATCAGATCCTATATATTTTGATGGATTTTCAGGATCTCTTAAGGAGATTTGAGCTTTAAAATTATCAAACTTCAATGTTTTAAAAATATACAACACTAAGTCAATAACTTTTTTAAACTCTTCTTTTACTTGATCTTGTGTACAGAATATATGTGCATCATCTTGAGTAAATCCCCTTACTCTGGTCAGACCGTGTAACTCACCACTTTGTTCATATCTGTAAACGGTACCAAATTCCGCAAAACGTGCGGGTAAATCTTTGTATGATCTCGGTTTTGATTTGAAAATTTCGCAATGATGAGGACAGTTCATTGGTTTTAACAAAAACTCCTCCGTTGCATCAGGGGTTTTGATTGGTTGGAAAGAATCAGCTCCGTATTTTTCATAGTGACCCGAACATACATACAACTCTTTACTTCCGATGTGTGGCGTAATAACTTGATCGTAGCCTGAATTTTTTTGAGCCTTTTTTAAAAAGTTTTCTAACCTCTCTCTCAATGCAGCTCCTTTAGGAAGCCATAAAGGTAATCCTTGTCCTACACGTTGAGAAAAAGTGAATAATTCTAATTCTTTTCCAACTTTTCTATGGTCTCTTCTTTTCGCTTCTTCAACTTTTTCTAGATATTCAGTCAATTCAGCTTGTTTTGGAAAAGTAATTCCGTAAATTCTTGTTAATTGTTTGTTCTTTTCGTCGCCTCTCCAATATGCTCCTGCTATCGATGTTAATTTGACTGCTTTTATGTGTCCCGTATCTGGAATATGTGGGCCTCTACATAAATCTGTAAAGTTTCCTTGAGTATAAAATGTGATGTTTCCATCTTCTAAATTCTCAAGTAATTCTAATTTGTAAGGGTCGTTTTTTTCAGTGAAATAATTGATTGCCTCTTTTTTTGAAATCTCTTTGCGCTCGAAAACTAGTTTTTCTTTTGCAAGATCTTTCATTTTTTGCTCAATTTTTTCTAAATCTTCTTCTTTAAAAGTATAATCAAGAAAATCAACATCGTAATAAAAACCGTTTTGAACCGGCGGACCTATTGCAAGTTTAATCCCAGGATAATAGAACTCTAAAGCTTCTGCCATTAAATGTGCTGATGAGTGCCACATGGTAGATTTTCCTTCACCATCATTCCATGTTAATAAGCTTAAATTACATGTCTCAGGTAAGGTTCTGAAAGCATCAACGACTTCGTTATTAACACGGGCAGCAAGTACATTTCTAGCTAACCCTTCAGAGATACTTTTTGCTACATCTAAAGCAGTTGTTCCAGCTTCAAATTCTTTAATAGCTCCATCAGGAAGAGTAACTTTTATCATTTTGATTAATTTTGCGACAAATATAATGTTTCCATTTTTTTATTTTACTGTTTGATTAACAAAGTCTATTAAATTTAAATTGAAACTTCGTAATAATATCATAATTCTATGCACGCTATTTTTATGTGTTGGTATTTTTATTTCTGATCAATCTTCTAACAAGTTTCCTTTTCTTTTTTTTATTCTCAATCTAATTCTCTTTTTTTTAGGATTTTATTTCTTGAAAATCAAAATAAAGAAGACACTTTCGGTATTTTTTTTCACTTCTTCTATTTTTTTAATAATTGGATTTACCCTACATCATTTTTCCAAAATCCAGCTGTCGAAAAGTAAAAATAATTTAAACAAAGTAATTGAATTTAAGGCGATTGTTGAATCGAGTTCTTTTACTAATGCTGGAAATGTCAAACTGCAACTTAAAACTGTTTTTGTTTATACGAATAATAAAACTCATAATGAAGAGATTAAGTTTTTAGCCTATCTAAAAAATAAAAAATTAAGGGTAAATCAAAATGATACTATTTATTTAAAAGGTGAGCTAAAGTCCTTTGAGTTTTATAACAATCCATGGGAGTTTGATTTTGGAAAGTTTAATGAACGTAAATCAATTATTGGTTATGTTTTTTTAAATCAGGAAAATTATTCATTTAAAAAGGGTGATTTTTATTTTTTAGACAATAATTCTATCAGAAGTAAATTAAATTACCTTTTAGGGTCTGTTTTATCAGGGCAAGAACTTGAAGTTTGTAAGGCTTTTCTTTGGGGAGAAAGGGAAGGAGTGAGCGATGAGGTATTGGATGCATTTTCAAATACAGGTACCATACATATTTTAGCGGTTTCTGGTTTACATGTTGGTATTTTGTTCGCAATTATAATACACATTTGTAAATTTTTTAGTCGATGGATTAATAAAAAACAAGCTACAATTATTTCTATATTAATTGCTTGGTTTTATGCATATATCACTGGATTTTCGCCATCAATTCTTCGAAGTGTGATTGTTTTTTCGCTTATTTTTTACAACGATTTAACCGAAAAAAGAAGAAATGAGTTAATGTTAATGGCATTGTCTGCTATGTCCTTGCTGATATATGATACCAATTACCTATTTGATTTAGGTTTTCAATTGACCTATGCAGCATTAATAGGAATCTATGTGTTTTACCCTTATTTTAAAAATATTTATAAGGTTAAAAATAAGGTGGTTGATTATTTTTATTCACCTATGATGTTAGGGTTTAGCGCTCAACTTACTACATTACCTATTATTTTGTTTAATTTTCATCAATTCCCAAATTATTTTACTGTTACAAATTTATTACTTGTTCCATTTTCTTTTTTAATCATATCATTGGGATTAGCATTTTATGTTTTTTCATTTTCTAGTTTATTGAAAATCTTTTTTGGTAAAGCATTATTTTTTGTAGTCCATTTTATGATTTCTATCGTTGCTTTTTTTGATAGCTTACCTTTTTCTGTTGCTAAACAGTTTGATTTTAATAGTTTAGATTTTTTAGTGTATTCATGTATATTAATTTATTTATTCATTATTCTAAAAATGAGAAATAAGAAACAACTTGTAGTTTTTTGTTTTATTTCAATTTCTTTTTGTGGTTACATTCAATTTAAAAGATTTCAAAGTATAGACAATTCGTACCTTGCTAGAGTAGGTAATGGTAATGTTATCATTTCAAAAAATAATACGAATATTTATTATTTTGTTGATTATAAATTCAAAAAGAAGGGTGAGATTAGTCGAGTTCAGAAATATTATCAATCAGATTTTGAATTGATAGATTTAAAATCAAATCAAAACCTAACTGTAAACAAGCATAGAGTTCCTTCATTTCCTTTCTTTCAAAATGAAAATAAATTTCAGATTTTGAAAAAGTGGTAGAGTTTGTAATGTTTCAATTACTATATTTATAAATTATAACGAAAAATGTATTTTATGAAATTATTTAGTACTTGTTTAATTCTATTTTTTTCTCTTAACATTTATTCTCAGAAATTCGATTGGAAAGGTCGTTTGGGAGGGTTAGATGCAGACTCATCTGTGAATATTCAAGTTGATAAATCTGGAAATGTCTATACCTCTGGTATTTTTTATGGTGAAATTGATTTGAATCAAGATACTGTAAAAAGTAATAATTTTAATTCTAAAGGGTTAAGTGATTTCTACATTCAAAAAACAAATCCATTTGGAGAGTTTATTTGGGGAAAACAATTTGGTGCAGATTCTATTGATAGAATAACTAATGTGAAATATTTTGACAATAAATTATTCATTGTAGGTCAATTTAGTAAAACCATTCAACTAGATAATGTTGAATTAAAGTCTAAAGGAGGTTTAGATGCATTTTTAGCAGTAATTGATACTTCTGGAAAAGTTCTTTGGGCAAATGCCTATGGCGGAGCTACAAATGATCGATTTACAACGATATCTGTAAATGAATCTGGTATTTATACATCTGGTTTATTTAATGGTAATATTATGGATACTACAACGAATGGTTCGTTATTGATGTCTAAAATCAAATTAGATGGATCGCAAATTGTTTGGAGAAAAGTTTTAAGTGATTCATATAAAATCAAACCAAATAGTTCAGCGTTTGATTTAAACGGAAATTTAATACTAGCAGGTAGTTTTGCTGGTGAAAAAATAGATTTCAATCCTTCTAAAAAAGATTCTTTACTTTCATCAGAAAAGAAACCTAGTACAACTTTTTACACACAAGATGCTTTCATATTAAAATTGAATTCGGATGGAGAATTTATTTTTGCTAAAAAGATTGGTGGTACAACCGGAAATGAGGTTATTTATGATTTAAACTCATTTAAAGGTACAATTGTAGTAACAGGTCAGATAGCAGGAAGTGTTCTTTTTGGTGGTGTCAACGGTAAAACAATTGCGAGTAAAGGTGGTGAGGATATATTTGTTGCTTCATACAATGATAATTTTGAACTTAATTGGGTGAAAAATACTGGTGGTGCTAAAAATGATTTAGGTAAATCTATTTGTTTGGATTCTAATTTAAATATTTACATAACAGGTAGTTTTTTTGATACTGACGGTAAAGGAGTTGATTTCGGTGGTGTTAAATTATACAGTTTTGCATCCACTAACGCATTTATATGGAAAATGAAGTCTACAGGTGAGAATCTTTACTCAGGTTCTTTTGGAGGAAAAGACTCTGATAACGGCATTTATATTTATGCAAATGATGAAGAAGAAATTTTTGCTACGGGTGTTTTTGAGAGCGAAGCTACTTTTTACGATCAAAAGTTAAAAAGTGCGGGAAAAAGTGATGTTTATATTATAAAATCAATTTCTAATAGGGAGTATGGTTTTGTTATTGATTATGCTATAAATGGTGTGAATCCTGAGTCTGTTCCTTTTAGATTAGAAGTTTATAAAAAAGATATTGGGAATTTGCCTTGGTATAATAGACAATTTTTATTGACCAATGCAAATGACTCTGATGGTGAAAATAACTCAAGTAACATTGTTTCAATTCAAGGTCCTGTAGATTTTTCTATTTTATCGGCAACTAATTATGCTTCTATTGCTTGTTCTGATTTTAAAATTCAAAAAAAAGACGATTGGTTTTTACCTTCTAAAGAAGAATTAGATTTAATGTATCTAAACAGAATAAAAATAGGGGGGTTAAAAGATTACCCTTATTGGTCATCTACTGAAACAGATTTAAATAATTCCGTATCTATTAACTTTACGGATGGTCAAATTAATTCAGGGTCAAATAAAGCGGAAAGAAAATACGTAAGACCAGTTAGAAAGAAAATGAAAAATGATGGGTTGAACGTTAATAATGTGATATCATTCGAAATTGCGCCAAACCCTACGAATGGTCAATCTATAGTCTTAATAGATCAAAAATATGTGCAAAATGGAGTAAATGTTGAAATATTAAATACTTCAGGTCAATTGATTCATAGACAAAACCAAAATCAAAACTTAATTAATATTGATTTATCTAATTATGAGAATGGGTTGTATATTATCAAACTATACAATGATTCATTTAATGGAATAACGAAAGTGATTAAAGAATAAACGAAATATAGAATTAATCAAAAAAACCTGCTTTAAGCAGGTTTTTTTGATTGTATTAAAACTAAATTTATTTTGCTAAGAAAGGATATTTGTAGTCTGTAGGTGGAACAAATGTTTCTTTAATTGTTCTAGCTGATACCCATCTTAATAAGTTTAATGGTGCACCTGCTTTATCATTTGTACCTGAACCTCTTGCTCCTCCAAATGGTTGTTGACCTACAACAGCTCCTGTTGGTTTGTCATTCACATAGAAGTTACCTGCGCTATTTTCTAAAGCAATCAATGCCTCTTGAATAGCATATCTATCATTTGAAATAATAGAACCAGTTAATGCATATTCTGAGGTACCATCTACAATTTTTAATGTTTCAGAATAGTTGTTTTCATCGTACACATAGATTGTTAAAACTGGTCCGAAGATTTCTTCTACCATCGTTTTAAAATGTGGATTGGTTGTAACAATAACCGTTGGTTTCACAAAATAACCTACTGATTTGTCATAAGTACCTCCAGCAATGATTTCTGCATCGGAAGCATTCTTAGCGTATTCGATGTAATCAGCAATCTTGTCAAATGAACGTTCGTTAATTACGGCATTAACAAAGTTTGAGGTATCAGCTGGAGTTCCCATAGTGATTGAATCCAATTGCTCTACCATAATTCTTTTTACATCAGCCCATAAATTCGATGGAATGTAAGCTCTAGATGCTGCAGAACATTTTTGTCCTTGGAATTCAAATGCTCCTCTTGTTAATGCTGTTGCAACCTCTGCTGCATTTGCTGATTTATGAACCATTACGAAATCTTTACCTCCAGTTTCACCTACGATTCTTGGGTAACTTCTGTATTTTTCAATGTTATTTGCAATGGTTTTCCATAGTTGTCTGAAAACGCCTGTAGAACCTGTGAAATGAATTCCAGCAAAATCTTTGTGATTGAAAATAACATCCCCTGCTGTTTCACCACTTACGGTAACCATATTAATTACTCCATCTGGTAAACCTGCTGCTTGGAAAATCTCCATAATAACCTGTGCCGAGTAGATTTGAGTTTCTGCTGGTTTCCAAACTACCACATTCCCCATCATTGCTGGTGCTGCCGATAAGTTTGCTGCAATTGATGTAAAGTTAAATGGTGTTAATGCGAAAACGAAACCTTCTAGTGGTCTATACTCTAATCTATTCCACATTCCTGGTAATGATTCAGGTTGCTCTTTATAAATTTGAGACATATATTGTACATTGAAACGGAAAAAGTCAATTAACTCACAAGCCGCATCAATTTCTGCTTGAAATACGTTTTTTGATTGAGCTAACATAGTAGCAGCATTCATTTTTGCTCTGAATGGTCCTGCTAATAAGTCCGCCGCTCTTAAAAAAATGGCAGCTCTTTGTTCCCACGGTAAACTAGCCCAAGCATCTTTTGCTTTTAATGCAACTTCAATTGCTTGTTCTACATGTTTTCTTTCTCCTACGTTGTAAGTTCCTAATGTTTTAGAATGCTCATGAGGTGGTGTTAAGCTTTTTTTGTTCTCTGTAAACACTTTTTCAGAGCCTATATACATCGGGATGTCAATAGGTGATTGATTATATAATTTTTCATATGTTGCCAACAACTCATTTCTTTCCGAAGAGTTAGGAGCATATGCCTTTACAGGTTCATTAACAGCTACTGGAACTGTTGAGATTGAATTTGCCATACACACATTTTTTTTGCAAAATTAGCATTGTATTTCGACAAATTCGTATCATTTGTTACAAATTATTAATCAGTTTAGAGCGTAGGGAACTTCAAGGTTGAATTTTGGTATTTCTACATTGAAAAAGGCTCCTGTTTTAGTATTTATAAATTGATAATTTCCGAACATTTCTCCAAATTCTCCTTTGATTTCAGTTCCACTTGTGTATGTAAATACTTCTCCGGTTGTTAATTCTGGTTGTTCACCAATTACACCGATTCCTTCAACTTTGTATTTCAGATTTAAACTATCTGTAATAAACCATTGTCTTCGTATCAATTTGATTTCGTCTATACTGTGATTTTCTATCGTGATTGTATAATGAAAAAAATGTTTAAAAGAGTTGGAACTAATTGAATTATAGTTTACAACAACTTGTATACTTACTCCATTTGTAATTTTACTTATCATAGCTTAAAGCTTTATTAAGATTTATTGTATAACCACATTTATAATGACCTTTCGGGCACGCTTTATGTCCATGCAAACCACACGGTTTACAATCTAATTTCTCTTCTGTTTCAATTACCTTACCATTAGGTCTTGTCGGACCAAAACCAAAAAGGGGAGTGGTAGAACAGAAAAACGCAGATACAGGGGCATTCATTGCCGAGCAAATGTGTAAAGGTCCTGAGTCGTTTACGTAGTTCATTTTTGCATCAACCATCAAAGCTGATGACTGTAAAAAGGTCAGTTCTCCTGATAAATTTATGCAATTTGAGTGTTGAGATTTAGAAATAATTCGGTCGCATAGTAGTTTGTCTCCAGGGCCACCAAGCAGATAAACTGTTTCCTGCTCTTTAAAAAGATTTATTAGCTCTACCCATTTTTCTTCCGGTAATTGTTTTGTAAACCAAACGGAAGAGGGAGCCAAACAATAATAGGTTTTCTCTTTGTACTTTTTTACAAATTCATAATCAGAAATTGACGGGTATAACTTGGGTTGCGCATCCAACGAACAACCATGGTGTTTGATAAGCTTTAAGTTTCTTACTATTTCGTGTTCACCATTACCAATTTCGTGATTGATTTTTAAGGTATAGAAAAAAGACAATGGATTTTTATTGAATCCTACTGTTTTTTTAGCTTTCGAGAGAATAGTGATTATTCCAGAAGATGCAAAACGATGAAGATTGATGATTTCGTCGTATCTATTTTGTCTGAACGTTTTTACAAAATGTACTATTTGTTTGAATTTACCCTGTTTTTTATCCAGTGTATAAACAGTTTTAACATTCGGTTGGTTGGCTAAAAGCGATTCGTTTCCTTTTCGTACTAAAAAGTCAATTTCAATCTTCGGATATTTTGAAACAAGCTCAGAAACCAATGGTGTTACTAAAATGACATCACCAATAAAAGCAGTTTGTATGATAAGGACCTTTTTCAAAATATCTAAGACATAAAAAAAGCCTTAGATTTCTCTAAGGCTTTGTGGGAGATGAGGGGCTCGAACCCCCGACCCCCTGCTTGTAAGGCAGGTGCTCTGACTCCTCTAAATCCTTATTCCTTAGATCTTTAAAGCTTTCATAATCATTATGTACACAACTTTTGTGCACAGGAAACAAATTTAACATTAATTTTTACACTACAAACCATCTGTAAGAAGAAGACTCATCTTTCAATGCTTGACCTATTCCTGTTGCAAGTTCAAAGGCATTTAAACCTCTTTGTAAGTACAAGTCTATGTAGCTACTTTTGTTTGTACCAGTGAAGAGATTGTACATTTTCCATAAGTCAATGTTTCCATTTACATTGCGTGAGAAACTCTCATCTTGAAAATAATCTCTTGCTACATGGTTTAACTGTGTATCGTTGAATTGTAAGAGTGGTATTTGTCTTTTTGCATCTTTGGGAAGGTATTGATGTAACCTACATTTGCCTAAAAGTTGAGCAAATTGATGTTCTGTTAGTTCATAGTTTACAAGGTTTTTCATCTTTTGGAAGTGATTCTCTGCATCATATTGTTGTATGAGAGACTCAATTCTTTCTGATAAATCACTTTTAGATGAAACTCTTAGGTTTTCAACATAGCCATCACTTGAAATACACATGTTACAACATACTAAGTTTTTATAACCTATGAAGAATTTAAAAGACTCTAGAGATTTCTTGTTGTAAAGATTATCTTGATTGTATGCTCTTACACCTCCTATAGTTAGTTGTAATAGTTGACCATCAATGTATCTTGCATGACCATCAATTTCAAATGCAAATGCCATTCTCTCATAGTAGAGTGTTTTTTCATGTTCTAAAAGTTGTTTAGCATCTTTATACACTGCATCAGGTGTTCTGCCTTTTATTGTGTGAGAAACTCTTATTTCAGGTTTCATAACTTGGTGTTTACCAAAGATTCTTTCTGCAATATTTATTGCTTCATCAATGAACTCATAATGAGCAATTGTTCTTTCATTGTCTTTTGCAAATACAGGAATAATACAGTCATTTTTGATGTGTTGTAAATTTACATCTGTAGTATTAGACTCTATAAAAGGAGTTCTTGCCTGTTTTTGCTTTTGTTCACCTTTAACATAAGGTGAAGTAAAATCACCAAATGGAAAAGGTGAGATTGTTTTTGTAGGATTGATAACTTGTAGTTCCATGACGTTGATTTTTTTAAGTGTTTTTAAAGGATTCCTTCATCAGCGAAGGAGAAGTACCTGTTTTCAGGTGTAATAATTAGATGATCAAATAGTTTTATGTCCATGTAATTTAGTGCTGTGCTTAGTTTTTCAGTTGCTTTAATATCTTCCCTAGATGGCTTTAAGTTTCCTGATGGATGGTTATGTATGACAATTGCTCCTGTAGCCATTAGTTTAATACCAGTTCCAACAATCATTCTAACATCAAATGGTGTGCTGTTTAGAGTTCCTGAGAATTCATTTAAACAACCTATAAAAGTGTTACAGTTGTTTAAGTATAAGACAATAAGTTTTTCTTGAAGACCTATCACATCTTCATTAATGAAATTTCTTGCAATGTTAAAAGCGTCTAGACTTGATTTAACTTTTGGTCTTTCTGATAATTTACTTTTGTACTTGTAACTTACTTGAAGTTCTCCTAGTACATCCAGGTTTTGTTTAATAATGTTTATTTTTAGTTAGCTATAATTACTGATTTTTTCATTTTTTAGAAATGTTGCTTGCTGAGTAAAGTCATCTCTAAACTGATGAAGTATTGGTTCTTTGTTGTACAAATCACACAATTCTTCCAAGGTCTTGCATGCATAAATTTTGTTTATATCTAATTCAGCTTGTAGTGGAAATGAATTCTTACACCAATCTGCAATCTCTTCTCCTGTCTTACTGTTAATTTTAAATAAGTTGTTAGGAGGAAATAATTGAGTTCTGTCTTTTGTGCAAGTAGCATTGTGATGTATGTCTATTTCAAATACAATGGTGAAATCATACTCTAAACCATCTCTCTGTATTGCTTTCATTCCAATTTTTTCAGGAACTTGTTTACCATTCTTTTCAGAAAGTACATACTCTTGTTTAGAACGCACAGTAGCTATTACATGACAGCTTGATGTTAGGATTTTTTGGACAAGTGATGCATGTCTTGGTGTTAATTTTGACCAGTTTGTAAAGCTATTTCCTACAAGCTGTGAGTGGTATTCTAATAAGCCTCCTTCACCATCCCATTCATGACTAAGACTATCAATGATAATGACTTGTGAACCTGCTTCTTCACATATTTTTATTGCCTCTATGTAGCGCTCTGGAGTATAAGGTGCACTAATATTTAGTACATAATATTCTCCTAGGTGTGCATACAAGTGTGAGGAATTGTTCTCAGTATCTATTACTGCAATTTTTGACCAGTCTTTGCACAAGCCATAAGCTAGTAATAATGCTGAATATGTTTTTCCTGAACCTGAAGGACCTTGTAGAGCAAGCTTTATTTTTGCTTGTGACCTACTTGATTTAATTAATTTCATAACATTAAATTTTAAAAGTTTAAACTCAATGCATGGGGGGGTGAAGTGTTTTTTGTTTTACTGGGGGGAGGTTTTAATGGTGATAAGTCTTATTCAAATACAAAACTAGTTTGTGAATTACAATATTTACTTGTGCTTATCTTTACAGAAGATTGTATAATTTTGATTTGGTATAATTGTGATTTTATATTCCTTTTTCCTTAATCATATAATAATGTTTTATAATTGAAAACAAATTAGTTAATGATAGATGATTTATTTGAATATTTAGACTTAGAGTTTAAAGTAGATGATTTGGCAATAGGTTATTTAAAAGAAGTTGATAAGGATCCTTATTCAATGGAAGTTAAAAACACTTTTGGTGAAATAATGAATTTGATTAAACATCAATCAGGGGTAGTTTTTGAAATCAATTGCTTGGGTAATTTAGGTATTGCGCTAAGAAACATAATAAATAATGGACTATTATCATCAGAAAAGAGTGATGAATTTTTTGTAGTTATTAATAGTTTTTATTGCTTAACAAAGCATATAAATGACCCATTTATGTTTGAGCATCCTAAACTATACATAAACAGAGCATTGCTTATTTATGAAAACTTAGATATATTTAAAATGAAATATGAAAGGTTGGATAAAATATCAAGAGAATATGAGAAGGAGCATGTACTCTTAAGTATAGCCTACAATGAATTAATCAAGTGTTTAGATTTTAGTGATTTAGTTGAAATATCAGCGAATTCTATAAAAGAGCAAATTTTATCAAACTTTGGTGGGATTTTAAAAATTGAAGAAAAAATGATAGTTAAGATTTTGAATTTATATTTTCTAAATTTTGAAACTATTATAAAAAGCAATTTGCAAAAATGAAGCATTAGATTTTAATTATTTAATTAATTGCTTCATCAAATCAACTTGAGATCTTAAATCTTTAATATGTTCTTCATACATTCTTTTTTCCTCAGTAGATAAACTATTTCCATTCATATTTATAACTGAGGATGCATAACCTCCTTGCTGCTGGAAGTTTTGTTGGATATAAGTATCCTCTTCACCAATAAGTGATATTAATGAAACTTCAAAAATTTTACTTAATTCCTTCAATCTCTTTAATGTTGTAGATTCAGGATTTTTTTCAATTCTGCTGTATGCTTGTTGAGTAATGTTCAAGTCATATGCAACAGATTCTTGACTTAAACCTTTACTTTCTCTGATTTCCTTTATGGTATTTGTTTTTTGCTTTTTCATACTATTGTAATTATACAGTTTCTAAATTAACTACAATTATTAATTAAGCTTGAGAATTTATAATCACTTTAGTTAAGTTATTAGATGCTGATTTGATTTATATTTTACTTTTTGTATAGTAAAATTAATAACTTTTAATGAATCTAGTTTGTATCTTGTTTAAACATATTGTATTTAAGATTATTGTAAAATGAATTTACTTTTTAGTTGTAGATTCAAAAACATAAATATTAGAATAACAAGTTTTTACAAATTTAAGTTGTAATATACAATATTTTGTTGTGGTATAAATGGTTTTTCAATTTTAAATTTGATATTTTATTATGTGATTATTAACAATTTATATTTTTAGTAATGTTAAAGTTTGAAAAAATGAATGGTTTTTTTCTTGAATCAATTAATATGACCATGGATGAAATAGAAGATTTAATTAAAAAATCTGATTTATGGTATGAAAATATTAAAGACGATAATATTAGTATTAATACTAAGTGGTTTAAATATCCAAATGAAAATAAATTTGAAATTAAACTTTTTACTTGCGCACATTTTTATAATGATAAAATTGAGGGTCTTGATATTGAGGATGTTAATTACTTTAATAATTTTTTAATTCTGAATCTAGCTTTTGTAGCTGAATATGAATATGGTTTAGACAAAAACATAAGTCATGAATACATTAAAAAAAGATTATTAGAATATAAAGATGATTTAGAAAAATGTATGACTTCTGATAATCAATTACCTACCTATACATATTGTTGCATTTTTAAATCACCCTTAAATGAGTTTGACTTAAATGAATCTAAAAATTTAAATATTTTAGATATTTATAAGTTTAAATTGCATTTGGTTCATTGGTCTCATTTTGTTCAAAAATGTGTAGATCAAGTCTATAAAGTTATAAAGTCTGAAGCATGATTTTATAATTTAGTTTTTAATTACATCTTTCTTATGGTATTAACAATAGTTAATAAAGTAAAAATACAATAGAGAAAAGGTGACTCTCCTCTTTTTACTATGCAACCAGGATTAATTTTCATTAAGGGTTTGGTTTTTAAAATGTCTTAATAATAAAATAATATGATTGATTCTTATTATGAGTACAAAAATGTCGTAGACTCATATGCTTTGAAGTATATAAAGGAGTTTGGTGAGAGAAAAGCAAAAACTATAAATGAAAAGGTAATGACATCAAATAAGATTTCTGGTTTGATCTCAAAATCTAAATATGAACGTTTACCAATAAGTGCTAAAACATATTTATATACATTGAATTCAATACCTTATTTTATCTTTTCAAGTGGTCAAACACAAGCTTTAGCTGCGCTGCTTTCTTTAGATCGTTGGCATATTGAAGTCAATAAGGATTTAAAGCTTTTGGGTCCAAGTCAATTGCTTTTTTTAGCAAATAGTATTATTAAAGATAGTCAAGCAACCTATGTATGATGATAAATCAATTTCTGTAATAAAATGAGTTTTTTTAAGTTTAACAAACTATAAGTTATTTCTAAATTTTTATTAATCATTGAGTTTAATTCAATATCCCAACTTTATATATATTGATTTTATTCTATTAAATTGAAATTTAAAAAAGGCTTGCTAAATTAATTTCACCAATGTATGAGAAAAAAAGATATATTTAAATTAGATAAGGAGATTGAAAATCTGAAAAACCAATTGGATAGCTTAATATTATCAGAGGTCCCACAGTCAGAAGAACACTATAATCGTATTAATCTTAGGCGTCTTGAAATAGAAGAAGCTATAAAAGATATAGAGGTATATATTGTAAAGGAGTTTGAACATCAAAAAAGAATGAGGCCTTTATATTTTGTGTTATATGTCTTTATATTTTTTGCTTCAGCATTCATCACTTATTTTTTGATGATGTATTCATTATCAATTTTGAGAATGTAATGTAAGGTTTAATTAAAAGTGACATGCTTTTTTAAAAAAATGAACTGAGAATTTATCAAACTCACATCTAAAAATCAAAATATATTTGTATTTCAGACATTACTTTTTTGTGGTTAAATGAGATTTTAGATTTCTCAGCTAAAATCAAAAATGTAGCTTACTAAAATGTTTATTATTTAGCTATGTAGTGTTAAATATATATTCATTAAGTGTTGGAAATCAGGTATTAAAATGTTATATTTGTGTACTTAACCATTGAAAGTTGACACTTAAATTTAACATGTATCTTATGGAAACCAGTAGTAATAAAGTAGATTGTCATATTAAAAATAATAAAGCTATGACAAATGATTTTTCTTTTAAATTATCTTTTAATGATAACTTATGCATTAATATTTTTGATGATGTGTATTGTATGACAGTAAAAGAATGGTATGAAGAAAATCCACTTGCCGTTCTTGTTGAAAATGTGGTAAACAAAGGTCCTCAACTTAGAAAAGATGTTTATGCGCAATTTCTAAAGAAAATAGGCAATGTAAATCTTTTAGAACTGAGAAGTTTGTGTCAACACAGTTGTTGAACAAGTAGTTTTTCAATGTTATAAAATGATTTAGTTTTGATTACACAAGCTGCATGACCTTGCAACAGCTGTGGTCGATTAAATTTTAGTATATTTTTTTGGTTATATATTAATCATTTGTTACATTTGTAATGTTAACAGAGCGGGGAAGTAAAACGTCAGCTGTTAACTAGTGCTATAATATGCACTATTTTAGTTACTGAGGGATCTGTGCAAAGCTAAGGAATGGTACAAAGGAGAGAGTTCCAAGCACAGCGGGTGGTTAAGCACTTGTACAACTAGACTCCATTCTAGATGACCTTAATGTTTAATCTAGACTCCATGAGGAGGGAGCATGCCATCAAAGAAAAAAAAGGTGTGTTTTTAAGCCAACATGGGTGCGTAAACACCAGGTTTTATAAGTCAAAATGTCTTGAATTATAGAACACTGGCTAGGATTTACGTACTTTGCTCACAAGAAAAAAGCATTTCTACACAACTATACAACATAACATTAACTTTTGTATAAATTGTATCTTAATGCATATCATTGTTAAGGTTTTAGTATTTTTGTTATCTATAAATGTGAAATTATGAAGGTTGTTTTAAGTTTGTGTTTTGTTGCTCTAGGTTTTATGTCTTATTCTCAAAGTGGATTATACATTGTAACAGAAAAATATGATGGTTTAATTGGTTTTGTTCCTTCTTTTGACTCAGTTTTTGTTACAACACCAACAGGGGTTACAACCAAATACAAAATTCCACATTACATAACTAATCCTTCAGGTCATAATAGTCACTTAAGTACAATCTTGAATGGTATAACCTCTCAAGGATATAAGGTAATTGAATTGGGTGGTCATGGAAGTATTTCTGTTAACAACACTTTAATTGGTGGCAACTACATTTTTACAATGAGTACTATTTTTCTTGGTAAACCTTGAACTACTGCTGGTTTAGAGCCAGCTGTGGTTAATAACCCAAAGCTAAAAGTTCTTAAAATTTTTCCTAATCCATCTTCTGATAAAGTAACTATAGTTCTAGACTCTCCATTAGAACACACTGTGTTGTATCTTTTGCACCAAGAAGGTTACATTGTAAATGAGTTTGATGTTTCAAACAAAAAGGAGTTGGATTGTGATGTTACTAATTTAGCACAAGGTCAATATCAATTTGTATTAGTTTCAAAAGGTTATTATTCAGAGATGACTTCTTTTATCAAGTTGTGATTTTCTTCTAAAAGCTATTTAGGTAGTGTTACAAAGGAGGTTTTCACCTCCCTGTTACAACATTGATGATTTTTCTATTGATGGTATCTAGCTTTTGTAGGTCAAATTGTTCAAGATAAATTTCAGTTACTGCGTGAGCAGAAGATTTGTGTCCTAAAAGATAAGAGATTTCTTCCACAGAAAAACCAAGACCTCTTGCTATGTTAGCATAGGAATAGCGCATTACGTAAGTAGAAAGTTTAATATCCAATTCAAGTAAAATGCCAATTCTTTTTAGGTGGTTGTTAAATACATGAAGTTGTTGGCTGTACTTTTTGAGGATAAGTAAATCTTGGTCAATCAAATGAAAGTCATTCTCCATAATTCCAGTAAGATTTTTGCTTTTTCCAATTGTAAGATTCTCTAAAAGATTTTCAATCTCAGCTTCTAAACCTATAGAATACACTGTTTTTGTTTTAGAACGCTCATACACTATTCTTTTGTTGATTATGTTTTGCTGAGTTAGTTTCACCAAATCCTTGTAATTTATACCACGCAACAAAAACATAAGCTTACCAATTGTGTAGCTTTTGTAGAGAGGATGATGATGAGGTAGGTTAAGTGCAAAATAACGCTTCATTTCCTCTATATTTAGTGTTTTAGGAAGAGTTTTACCTTTCTTAATCTTATACTTGAAGAAAGGGTACCAACTTTGGTCAACTAAATCAATGAATATAGCTTTGTTGCAGATAGCTCTTAGAGTTCTCATGTAGACACTAACAGTATTCATCTTGACACCTTTTTTCAATAGCTTTAATTCTGCATCTAAAAGATGTTTATGATTCAGGTCTTGAAAGGGTATATGAAGACTCATAACAAGTTTTAATCCATTCAAAGCTGTTAAGTAGACTCTTGCATTACCTGTTTTGCCAATCTCTGCTAGTTTTTGAGCTTCTTCCAACCAGAATTCCTCAATAGTGGCTGGTGTAACTTTCTTATGCTTTAAAAACAAAGCTCTGATGTCCTCTATACTCACTTCTTCTATAAGCTTTTCAAGAGAGTCAAGCTTGTCTTTACATTTTGCTATTTCACCTTTCAAATGTTTATTTAGTGCCTTGTCACCAACTACAAGTTCTGTTTTATCATCAAACTGGTGAGGGTGTAACTCATAATTGGTAGCAACATCAATAAACTTATTGTCTTGTCTAATGCGAATGACTAGAGGGTACGCACCAGATTTCTTTTTTCTCCTTTTGTCAAGGACTAATTTAATTTTTGGCATATCACAACTGAATGTGTTTCCTATGCAGAAGTATGGTACATAAAATTGTGCACAGAAATTGTGCACGTTTTGCTCTAAAAAGCACTTTGTACACAGAAAATGTGCACGTTTTTAGTTCAGAAATTTGTCTGGAGTAGAGTAGGTGCTTTAGTGGTATTAGAGAAAGTGTTAGCCAGCAACATCTTTATTACCAAATGTCTATAAACAAAAATACCCCACATTTCTGTGAGGTATTAAGTGTGGGAGATGAGGGGCTCGAACCCCCGACCCCCTGCTTGTAAGGCAGGTGCTCTGAACCAACTGAGCTAATCTCCCGATTTTTAAAAAGAACGTTTCTTTTTGTTTTGTGAGTACAAATGTAGTGCTTTTTTTTATTTTAGCAAGTGATTTGAAGAAAAAAAACGAAAAAAGTCATGAATAATAAAAAAACTACCTGTAATTAATATTGTATCTTCTTTATTAACAGATGTTTTTAGTTTTGGGTAAATTTCTTCAATGGAAGTGAAGTAATTGGAAAATCTAATGATTTTTTCAACGTTTTTTTTGAAATCAGCTATTTTATAGGATCTATTATTAGAAAATTCCGAGAAATATAGGGTAGCTTGATCGGGAAATAACGGAGTTATTTTTGATAAATCTTTATCCGAACTTGCTCCATAAATAATATGTAAGTTTCCTTTGAGTTGTTTTTTTACCATTTTTAAACAAGAAGATATTCCATCTTCATTATGACCTACATCTAAAATTACGGTAGGATTTTTTTGAATTACCTGAAATCTTCCTCTGTATGGAGTATTTAGGTGAATGTTTTTTATTCCATTGGTTATGCTTACATCGGAAATAGGGAATGTCTCTTTAATTATCTCAATAGCACAACGCACGGTTCTTTCGTTGGTATTTAAATAACCGTGTTTGTAGATGAATACTTCGTTGTTAAAATCAGTATCCCATGCTTTGTTAAGCGTTGCTATTTTATCTGTTGCAATTTTTTCAAAAGTAGGAAAGGTGTCTTTGTGGTATTCCCCTATGACAACTGGAGTATTATCTTTTATAATTCCTCCCTTTTCAAAAGCGATACTTTCTAAGGTGTTACCTAGAATGTCTGTATGATCTAAACTAATATTTGTTATGATAGAAAGTATGGGATTGATAATATTTGTAGAGTCTAATCTACCTCCTAATCCTGTTTCAATCACGCACACATCACACATTTCATTTAAGAAATGATTTAACGCCATAGCGAAGGAGATTTCAAAAAAGGAAGGCGAAATGTCTAATTTAGCTTTTTTAACCTTATCACAAAATGAAATAACTTCATCTTCTGAAATCAATTGATTATTTATAACAATCCTTTCTCTAAAATCTTCGATGTGAGGAGACGTGAATGTACCTACTTTATAACCTTCCTCGATTAGAATTGAAGAAATCATGTTTGTAGTAGTTCCCTTTCCATTGGTACCAGCTACGTGAATGTATTTTAGTCTTGAAAAATCGATATTCAATTTTTCACACAGTCTGCTTATGTTTGATAAATCAGGCTTGTATGCTTTTTTACCAATGTTTTGATAGGAAGGAAATTGATTGAATAACCAGTCAACCGTATGCGAATAACTCATTAGGTAGCTTTAACGTCGATTCTCAATCGTTGACTTTGTGGAGAAGTCCCAGGCATTTTATTGTATTTCACCTGTTTTTTTACGTTACCCAATACTTGGTTAATGATACGTTGGTTCGTAATGGTTGTTTCTCCACTTAAATTAATTGCTTTTACAACATCGCCTTCTGCGTTAATCGTAACCTGTATGTAAACTACTCCGGATTGATCTGAGTCAACAGTTTCAGGAGATGTTAAACGTGTACGCTGAGCTCTTTCTGTTCTTCCAGAACCACCCCCAGAACCACCTTCACCTGTACCAGTTCCGTTATCTTTCCCAAAACCTGTTCCACCTCTACCGCCACCGTTTCCACCACCAGATCCACCTGTTCCAAATGGATTTTTAGACGGTGATGTAGAAGTTGTCGTATTGGTTGAATTGTTTTCAGTATTATTATTGTTTGAATTACCTGAAAAAGCTTGAGTTTCTGAAGCTGTATTCTGGGTTAATATTTGTTCAGATTGTGGTTGTGGGTCTGATAATGGAGCATCAGAAGGATCTCCTCCTTGTTGTCCTTCACTCCCTGCTTCATCTGTAATTTTGACATTTGTTCTATCTACTTCAAACATCTCTATTACTTCATCCGATTTCAACGGAGGTAAATCAACAGGAAGAGGAGGTTTGATTGAAAACCTCATGAAAATGGTAATAAGAATAAAAAGTATTACACTACCTATCGAATAAATAAGCGCTACTTTTCTGTCTTTTTTTGCTTCCGTATATTGAATTTCTAATGAATGCATATTACCATTGTTAATCATTAAGCATCTGCCTTAGTAGCAATAATCATTTTTAAATCATTGTCTATTCCAATTCTTAGAATATCTACTAATTCTTGTACTTTAGAATCAAAAGGGATTCTCACTACTACAGAATTATCACCTAATTTTTTTGTTTCTGCCCTTAAAACGGATTCGATTTCTGAAAAAGCTACTTCTTTTTTATCTACAAAGTATTTTTTATCTTGAGTAATCGTTAAACTAACATGTTGTTTGTTCGTTTTTTCATTTGCTTTAGACTCTGGAAGAGGAACCTTTATTACATTAGGGTTTGCTAGAGTAGAAATGATTAAGAAAAACAACAATAAGAAGAACATAATATCACTCAATGCAGAAGTTGCTACTTCTGCATGGAATCTTCTATTTCTTTTAATTGCCATTGCTAGGTCTTTGTATTAAATTAACAAACTCTAAGTTCATTTTTTGCACTTGTAATGCATATTTATCAATCATTCCATTCAGGATATGGTAAACTGCATATGCTACAATACCAACAACTAATCCAGAACCTGAACTGATCATTTTTTCATATAAACCACCTGAAATGTTACCAATTGATACGTTTTCAGTAATTGAAATAGAGTAGAAAATTTTAATTACCCCAGAAATTGTACCAATGAATCCTAATGTAGGAGCAATACCAGCTATCAAACCTAAATGTCCAAGTTTGCTTTCCATTTTACCAATTTCAATATTAACAACCTTATCCATATTAGATTCAATTTCAGACATTGGCCTTCCAATTGTTAACACACCTTCTTTCAAAACACTACCATATGCTGTTGTATCTCTTGAAACAGTTTCTAGTACAGGATTTAAGTTACCAGCTTGAAGGTTCGTTTTAATATCAGATAATATTGAATTGTTATATTTTGACATTCTTGTAATGTATCTGTATTTTTCAACCGCGAAGAAAATGGTGTACATTAATAAAATTACGATTGGAATTAAAAAGAATCCCCCTTTCATAATGAAGTCAAATGCCGAAATCTCTTCAGTTAATTTAATAGTGTTTTCAGTAGTGTTAGAACTCACTGAAGAAGAGTCTGATTGAGAAATTACCATTGATGTTGACAATAGCACACCTACTAATAGAATCGATTTACGTATTTTATTCATAATTTTTAATATTTGTAGGTAAAAATATAAATTGCTAATACTTCTTATTTTGTAATTCTATTTATATATCCACACCGTAATGTTAATTGTAATTCTGAATAACGAAAGAAAATAATGTTTATTGTATTTCAATTTTTAAGGAATAAAAAAAGGCAACTGGTATCAGTTGCCTAGTCTTACAGAGTTTTGTTAGTTTTAAACTAATTGATTTAAAGCTATTTCGAATGCAGTTTTTGCAATATCTGTTTTCTTATTGTTTGCTTTATTAGCATTTGCTAAAGCAGTTTTAATTATCAAGCTAATATCTTCGAAAATTCCTTTATCTGTTAATGCTTTTAAGTCGTTACTCATTAAATAAGCAAAAACTCTTGCCATTCCACAGTTAGAGATAAAGTCTGGAATCACAGCGATTTTTGAATCAGCTAATTCAGCTATTGGACCAAAGAAAATTTGTGGATCAGCAAAAGGAACGTTTGCTCCAGCAGCAATTACTTCAACTCCAGCAGCAATCATTCTGTTTAGTTGGTCTTCAGTAATTAATCTAGATGCAGCACAAGGGATAAAAACTTCTGCTTTTACATCCCAAATTTTAGCATTTACTTCTTCAAAAGAAAGTAAATTGTTAGCAACTAATTCATTTCCATTCTTATTTAAGAATAAGTCTTTGATTTCTTCGAAAGTGAAACCTTCTTCTTTGATTAGTCCGCCAACTCTATCAATTATACCAACAATTTTCGCACCTTGTTGAGCTAAATAATAAGCACCTGCAGAACCAACATTACCCCAGCCCTGAACAATTACTCTTTTCCCTTTTACTTCACCTCCATAGATGTCATAGAAATGTTTCACCGATTCAGCTACTCCATATCCTGTAATCATATCAGCAATTACATATTTTCTTTCAATTGAAGGAGTGTAAGTTTCATCTTCGATTACTTTTAATACACCATTTCTTAATTGACCAATACGATTTATTTTTTGTGCTTCTCTTGGTTGAAAATGTCCGTTAAAAACACCTTCTTGTGGGTGCCAAACACCACAGTCTTCAGTCATAGGGATAACTTCGTGAATTTCATCAACGTTTAAGTCACCACCTGTACCATAATAATGTTTTAATAATGGAGTTACAGCAGCATACCATCTTCTTAATACACCTTCTTTACGCGGATCTTTTGGGTCAAAGTTAATTCCTGATTTAGCTCCACCTATAGCTGGACCAGCAACCGTGAATTTTACCTCCATTGTTTTTGCAAGAGATTCTACTTCTCTTTTATCTAATCCTTGACGCATACGCGTACCACCACCTGCTGCACCACCTCGTAATGAGTTAATTACTACCCAACCTTCAGCATCTGTTTCAGCATCTTTCCATTCAAAAACTATTTCAGGTCTTTTATTTTCAAATTTTTCTAGTAAATCTTTCATTTGATTAAACTTTAATTTCAATTTCCGAATCACAAAAGTAATAAACTTTATTTATCCTTTGAATGTTTTTCTTAATTCAAATTGATTATAAATATCTCAAAATGGAGTGTGTAAAATCCCTCCGATCGAATCTCGTTTTGAACCAGTAACCGAGGATAAACAATTTATAGTTTTTTCTTCATAAAGCGCACCTAACAATCCGAAAATAATTGCTTCTTTGAACTCAATTATATTTTTTTCTGGGATGATTATTTCTGACGAACAATTGCGTTTTATTCTCGAGATTAAATCGTTATTGTAAGCACCACCTCCAGTTATAAGTAATTTTTTCATGTCGTTTTCTTTTGTGATTAAACTGATCTGTAAGGAAATATGTTCATTTATGGTGGCCAATTTATCTTCTAAATTTATTTTTTTTGAGTTTATTATAGGATAAAAACATGAATTTAACCATTCAATCCCCAATGATTTTGGATAGGTTTGCTGATAGAAATTAAGGGTATTAAGTTCTTCCATTAATGCAAAATCTACTTTTCCACTAGATGCAATTTCTCCGTTTTTATCATAGCTAAGTGATCTCTCAGAAACATAGTGATTAGAGGGTAGGTTACCAGGACAAATATCAAAAGCAACTGATTTATTATTTTTTTCAAATGATATATTTGAAATACCACCAATATTTAGAAATCCATCTGCAAAATTCGAAAATAGGATTTTATCACCTATCGGAACCAGAGGAGCACCTTGTCCACCCAATAAAACATCTTTAATTCGAAAATCATTCACAACTTTTATTCCTGTCTTAATTGCTATTGCTGTACCATGACCAATTTGAGAAGTTACTAGGTTATTAGGTTGATGATGAATTGTATGTCCGTGTGAAGCAATTAAATCAACTGAATTTTTATCTATGTTAAACTCATTAATAAACTGATTAATAATTTCTCCGTAAAGAAAGCCAAGTTCATTATCAAATTTTAAATATTCGAAAGATCTGTAATTTATTGCGTTTCTTAATTGGTTGACTATCTCTGGATTGTATTTGTATGTTTTAGAATAAATAAGATTGAAATTGAAATTATTTTTTTGTTTTTTTTCAAAATTACAATAAGCTATATCAATACCATCTAAAGAGGTTCCGGACATTAAACTGATTATTTTCATGAATTTTATTCTTGATTTGAATTTATTTAGAATTATGGAATCTAAAACGAAATAAATTGTTTTACTTTTACAAACATAGTTGAAATAAATTAAGATATATGAATTTTGAACTTACAGAAGAGCATTTAGCAGTAAGAGATGCTGCAAGAAATTTTGCGCAAAATGTTTTAAAACCTGGCGTAATCGAAAGAGATAGAGAGCAAAAATTCGCAACGGATGAAATCAAACAGCTAGGTGAATTAGGTTTTATGGGAATGATGGTTGACCCTAAATATGGTGGTGGCGGTATGGATACTGTTTCATATGCTATTGCAATTGAAGAAATTTCAAAAGTAGATTCATCTGTATCTGTTTGTTTATCAGTTAATAACTCTTTAGTTTGTTTTGGTATAGAAAAGTTTGGAACAGAAGAACAAAAACAAAAATACCTTGTACCACTTGCTAAAGGGGAAAAAATAGGAGCTTTTTGTTTGTCTGAACCGGAAGCTGGTTCTGATGCAACATCACAAAGAACAACTGCGGTTGATATGGGTGACCATTATTTGTTAAATGGAACAAAAAACTGGATAACGAATGGATCTTCAGCATCAACATATTTAGTTATTGCGCAAACAAATCCTGAATTAGGTCATAAAGGAATCAATGTTTTAATCGTTGAGCGAGGCATGGAAGGATTTATCGTTGGAGCTAAAGAGGATAAAATGGGGATTCGAGGAAGTGATACACACACTTTGATTTTTAATGATGTGAAAGTTCCTAAAGAAAATAGAATAGGAGAGGATGGTTTTGGGTTCAAATTTGCTATGAAAACACTTGCTGGGGGTAGAATTGGTATTGCAGCACAAGCGTTAGGAATAGCTGCAGGAGCATTCGAGCTTTCAACAGCGTATTCAAAAGAGAGAGCGGCTTTTGGTAAACCTATTTCTCATCATCAAGCTATTGCTTTTAAACTTGCAGACATGGCTACAGAAATTGAAGCAGCAAGGTTGTTGGTTTATAAATCTGCAGTAGATAAAGATCTGAATAGAAATTACGATCAATCAAGTGCGATGGCAAAATTATATGCATCTAAGGTAGCTATGGAGCAAACAGTAGAAGCAGTTCAAATTCATGGAGGATATGGTTATGTAAAAGAATACCATGTTGAGCGATTAATGCGTGATGCTAAAATCACACAAATCTATGAAGGAACTTCAGAAGTTCAGAAAATTGTTATTTCAAGAAGTATTTTAGGATAATAAACTATAATTATCTTTTCTTAAACAGATATTGGCCGGAAGAAATTCCGGCCTTTTTTATAATACATCTTTTAAAGTTTCAAGACCAATACCTCTCGAAGCTTTTAGTAAAATAAGGTTATTTTTAATAGTGTTATTCGTGAGAAATAATCTTATCTCTTCTTTATTTTTGAAAAAATTAGTATCAGACTCAATTTTGTTTTTATAAAAATGTTCTCCTACAAAAAGGGTGTTTAATTTAAGTTCTTTTGTATGCTTTACAACACGTTTGTGTTCTTCTGTAGAATCATCACCAAGTTCAAACATATCTCCTAAAATCAACAGTTTTTGTTCTGAGACCATTGAGTTAAAGCTCTCAATGGCATTTTTCATACTTGTTGGATTAGCATTATATGCATCAAGAATTAACAAGTTATTTGCTGTTTTTTCAATTTGAGAACGATTGTTTGAAGGTTGATAATTGATTAATGCATGATTTATTTTATCATTTTCAACTCCAAAATATTTACCAATACAAATTGCAGCTAGAAAATTATAATAATTGTAAGAGCCAATCATTTTAGTTTCTAGTAAGGGGGATTCATATTCGGAAGAACTCCATTTCATATTTATAAAAGGAGACATTGAAATTAATTCACCTTTTATATAGCTATTATATTCAGAAGAATAGGGGATAAGGTTCAGTTTCTGATTTTGAAGGTTCGATTTTAATATTTCATCATCATAGTTGTAAAATACGGTTGAGTTGTTTTGTGAAAGGTAATCATACATTTCGCTTTTGGTTTTTTGAACACCTTCAAATGAACCAAATCCTTCTAAATGTGCTTTGCCCATATTGGTGATAATACCATGTGTAGGTTCTGCTATTTCTACAAGTTCTTTAATGTCACCGGGCTTATTAGCCCCCATTTCGATAACCGCAATTTCATGCTCCTTATTTAATTTTAGTAAGGTCAGAGGTACGCCAATATGGTTGTTTAAATTACCAATAGTACACAGTGCATTATATTTTTCAGAAAGAACTGTTGAAATCAACTCTTTTGACGTCGTTTTACCATTTGTACCAGTAATTCCTATTATTGGTATTTCAAACTGTTTTCGATGATAATTAGAAAGGTGTTGTAAATATTTTAAAGTGTTCTCAACTACATATATATTTTCTGTGTTTTGATACTTCGAATCGTCTGAAATTACAAATTTTGCTCCTGAAATTAGAGCTTCTTCTGCAAAGTCATTACCGTTAAAATTTTCTCCTTTTAGACAAATAAATAAACAGTTTTTTTCAATTTTTCTAGTATCAATACAAACACCTGAAGTTTCGTAATATTTATTAAATTCCATATAAATAAAAAAGCCTCGATTTCTCGAGGCTAATATAAAGAATTATTTTCCTTTTTTCCTTGCTTTGGCGTTTCGATGCTCAGATTCTAAGCTTTTTGAACCTCCTAATCTGTCCATTGCACATCTGAATCCTAAAGTTGATAAAGATTTGTCTTCGTCAAGGAATCTTCTCGTTCCTCCACCTAACCAATATGCTCTATCTTTCCACGAACCACCTTTGTAAACTCTAGACTTATCAGAAACTAGTGTTGTTGGCCAAGCAACAGTAGTAGGATTTTCATCGTCTTGATTGTAGCCTTTTTTCACTTCACCACCTTTTAAGTCATATTGTTCGTGCTCGCTTTGATACATAATTAAATTTGGATCTCTTGTGGCTTCGTTGATTGCATTTTTTCTATTATTGTTATCATAGAAAATAGAACTTTCAATATCACCATCAATATAATCTATATAATCATCTCTACGGTAATTCAATCTACCTATATTTTCTTCTTCAGTTACAGTTCTGTATTTTAATTTACCTGGTGTATTCATCACAAATGAACCAAATCCATCTCTTAATAAAGTGATAACTTCAAAATCATATTCTGTATCTTGTGGACCTTTTCTTAATGATTCAGCAAATACTCCATTGAATATTTTTTCTTGAACTATGTTAGATGCTTCATATTCGTACTTGTCGTTTTTGTACATAATTGCTGTATCTAAAATTCCATTAATTCTTGAAATGATAGCTAATTCAATACTATCTTTTTTATTTCCATGAGAAACAAAGAATTGATCAGGAGCATAACCTCTTTTGATAGGGTTTCTTGATATGTTTTTTTTCATAATTCCATCAGGAATTGTTGTGTCAGAAACATCGTGAGATTTTGCAGAAATACGTTGGTATCTTACTCTTTCAAATTCATTTAAATATTCCTTCATACCATGAACGTCATATGTTATTTGTTCATTTTTTGCAGCAATAGCACCTTCATTATTCAGGATTTTAGTTGTAAAAACATTTCCTCTAAATGGTCTGAATTCATCAAAATCTTCAGAAGATAAAGGTCTGTAAACATCCATTACCCATTCAGATACGTTTCCTGCCATGTTGTATAACCCAAAGTCATTTGGCCAATATTCATCAACTGGACCAGTTGCGTCATGACCATCATTTAGGTTACCAGAGATACCCATAAAATCACCTTTACCTCTTACGAAGTTAGCCCTAACCATACCTCTAAATTCTTCGCTATCATTACGAACCCAATGGCCATTCCATGGGTAGATTTTACGATCTGTATAGTTTTCTTGGCCATTATCTATATTTCCAATCAATCCATAAGATGCAAATTCCCATTCAGCTTCAGTTGGGAGACGATATCTAGGCAACAGGAAACCATCTTCCATTCTAACTTTTCTTGTACCTTCAGTATTTGATGGATTTAAATCTGGAACTGAAGCTCCACCTTCATGCTGTCCTGAAAGGTAAGACTCAGTATTAAATGTTGTAGGACCAGTTGCTTCAACGTTATATCCTTCTAGAATACCTTCACGAATAAGGATGTATTCATTAACACGGTCTGTTCTCCATTTGCAATAGTCAGATGCTTGTAACCAAGAAACTCCTACTACTGGATAATCTCTATAAGCTGGATGACGTAAGTAATAGTCTACAAACTTTTCATTGAATCCAAGTGGTGATCTCCAGCAAAGTGTGTCTGGTAAAGCATTTTTATAAACCATTGGAAAGTCAGCTCCATAAGCTCTCTGAATCCAATATAAGTATTCAACCCAATGGAAGTTGGTTACTTCTGTTTGATCCATGTAAAATGTAGATACAGTTACTCTTGCAGCTCTGTTGTTCCAATCATACATGACATCTTGCTCAGTTTTACCCATTGTAAAAGAACCACCTTCAATAAAAACTAGTCCAGGACCTGTTTCTTGTTCGTAGTTATTTACTTTTTCAAAACCTCCGTTGTCTGAATTGTTGTAATCCCAACTTGTAGCCGTAGAAGATTCTGAACCACAAGATTGCAAAAGTCCTAAAGTTAAAATGGACACAGCAATAAACTGATAGATTTTCATATTCATAGTTTTAAATCAGTTGTTTTATTAATATTTAAACGTAAAAATAAATAAAAGTTACAATTTTGTATTAAAAAATTAGAATGATGGACAAGAAAGGTTTCTGTGATTAACCGGTTTCTCTCCACAACTAAGATTTAATGCCATTGAAACTTCATGTGAACCAAATGATACACCATTGTTTAATTTTGAAACAGTTATATCATAGCTATAGCCCATTCTGAATGCTTTAGTGCTAATTCCCAATGATAAAATAAATGCATCTCTATTTCTATACCATGCTCCAAATGTGAAATTTCCATGTTTTACATAGGTACCAAGATTCATTTCCATAAAACCTTGCTGATATTGAAAAATGATGTTTGGCATTAATGAAGTTGGTTTAGAATATCTTGAACGTGCACCACCTATTTTAATATCCGCACCTGTATGAAAGGTAAATCGCATTTTTTGAGGTGAAACCCCATTTGTAATTAATGATTCATTTGGCATGTTTAAATTGTGTACCGCTAAACCCGCAAAGAATTTTTTAGAATATCCAAGTACACCAGCTGAAGCATTAAAAAATTGAACATTTACTTGATTTTCACCAATTTTATCGGCTGTAGGATAAATAAAACCTTTGTAACGATCAATCATATCATTGAACGTTAATTTTGTTGGGTCGATACTTTTTTGAAAATATGCAGCTCTTGCTCCAAATAACATCGAAAATTTTCTATTTATTTTTTGATGATACGAATAGGCTAGACCAAGCATTGCAGTGTTTATTGTTCCTCTACCTTGTTGGTCATAGGTCGCAATTAAACCTAAACCTCCCGCTATACTTTTCACATATTTATCATAAGAGGCACTGTAAGTTACATAATTTCCAGATAAGTTGGGCCACTCATTTCTGTAATTCATGTTAATTCTTGGACATTTATTGGATCCGGCAAAAGCTGGATTTAAATATATAGGATTAGCATAAAACTGAGTGAAAGTCGGCTCTTGAGAATTAGCGGTTTTGGTTAAAAACACTAGTAATAAAATGGTTATAAATTTAAAATATATTTTCATCCAATTGTTTTTTTTGGAAGTTAACCTCTTAATTGTCCGTTATAGCCCACAATAATACTAATAATTTTCTATATTTTTAACATCTAAAAAACAATAAGCCATTTTTTTTTAAGTTTACCCTTGTTAAATCACAACAATATTTACAGCTCACTATGTTAAAACTTAAAAATAATATTTCAAAGTCTAATTTTTTGATTTTAATTTTATTAATACATATAATTTCTTGTAATAACATTTCATTTTCTCAAAATGTGATTTTAAAGTTAGATTGGAATGACGATACACTTGTTGTAAATAATAGGTCGATTTTAGTACCAAATCAATTTCATTTTGATTTTTTTACAGCTAAAATTTCTAATAAATTTAAGTTTGATTTACCAAAGAATGTGTCTTATAAAAATGTATCGTATGAAATTGTATCAGATTCTGATTTGGTTTTTATTAAAGAAAATAATATTAGAGTAGATTCTACTTTTAAGTTTAATTTTCATAATTCATATGATCAAAATGATCTTTTTTTATACGTAGATTTTTCCGCTTTTGTATTTGTTTCAGATAAACTATTTAAAGTGATTTCTGTGGAATTTGACTTTAAGGATAAAAATCAGTCTATCAATAGGAAAAGAGGGGGGCATTTAAATTCTGTTCTAGCAGATGAAAATAGTAAGTGGTTTAAATTCAGGGTTGATCGTAGTGGATTTTTCAAGCTTACATATTCTCAATTAAATCGTTTAGGTTTTGATGTTAAAAATCTGGGGTTCAGTGCATTTCATGTTTATGGTAATGGATCAGGTAGATTACCTGAATTAAATTCTGAATATAATGATTTAGATTTAATTCAAAATAGTGTTTTCTATCAAGGAATAGATGATGGAGTTTTTAATGAAGACGATGCAATTGTGTTTTATGCAGCTAGTCCACATAAAGTTTACTTTTATTCAGATAGTCTTTTGGTTCGTGATTTAAATATTTATTCTGATTTTTCTTCCTACTTTCTAAGAGTTTCAACTAATGTAAAGCCTAAGTTGCTTGATTTTAAAGATAATAGTACATTAAATTCAGATATAATTACAGAAAGTTTTCAACATCACGAAATACATGAGTTGGAAGATACTTCTTTGGTTTATGCAGGTAAACGTTGGTATGGAGAACTATTGGATTTTCAAAAATCCGTAGATATAAAATTTGATCATTTTCAAACAAACCTAGAAGAATTAACCATTCAACTATCTGGGGCAACAAATGCCCGCATTTATGGTAGCTATTTAAATATTTATTTAGATGATTTATTTATAAAAAAAATAAATTTACCTAGCGTATCATCTGAATATATACGTATCGAAAATTCAATTAAAATCGATGCTAATTCTGGTTTTAATAGTGTAAAAATAGAGTTGGTTAGAAATAGTCCTGACACGAAATTTTTCATTGACAAAGTTGAAATAAATGCTTTTCAGAAACTAAGTTCTTACAATGAAAACAATGTGATGACTAATGCAAAGATCATAGGAAAAGGTGTTGTTCAATATAATTTCCCTAATTTGATAAATGGTACATTTATAGATGTCACCAATCCTGCTGAATTAATTGCTATAAACCCAATTTATTCAAATAATATAACATCATTTAAGGATAATGCGGATATACCAAAGTTTTATAAAATATATAATTTTCAAACTGTATCTTCTATAGAATCTAATTTATCTCCTGTTAAAAAACAAAACTTACATAGCGTCGATTTTGTTGACATGATAATTGTTACTCCTCAGGAATTTATTAATCAAGCGAACGAATTAATGCTTATTCATCAAGAAGAAGGTTTGCGAACGGTAGTTGTAACTGATGAAGAGATTTATAATGAATTTTCTTCTGGGGAAATGGATCCAACCGCAATAAAACAATTTGCAAGAAGTGTATATATGAAACAAAAAAATAATTATAAAGATAGATTAAAATATTTATTGTTATTTGGGGATGGTACGTTTGATTATAAAAATAGAGTTAAGGGGAATAATAATTTTATACCAACTTATCAATTTGAAGAGTCAGAAGATTTTTTAAGTGCTATGGTTTCGGATGATTATTTCGGGATGATGGATGATGATGAGTCGATGAAAGGGGTAGATTTATTAGATATTGGTGTGGGTAGGATGTTGATTTCAAGTCAACAACAAGCTGATGAAATGTTAAAAAAAATAAAAGAGTATATTAATAAAAATCAAAGTCAAACAGATTGGAGAACAAAAATTGTTTTGATAGCCGATGATGAAGAGGGTGGTTATTTTATTAATAATGATACAGAACCACAATCAAGATATTTGAATGATAAACATCCTGAGATTAATGTTGTTAAGTTGTATTCGGATGCTTTTCAGCAGGTTACTACTGCAGGTGGAGAACGGTTTCCATCTTTGAATACTCAGATTGATAATCAATTTTACAATGGAGCGTTAGTGATTAGTTATGTTGGACATGGAGGCCCTTCTGGAGCTGCAGAAGAGCGAATTATTTCCATTGATCAAGTTTCTAATTATAAAAACTTGAAAAACATGCCTCTATTCATGTCTTCAACGTGTGAATTCACGAAATATGATGACCCAACTAGGGTAAGTGCTGGTGAAGTTTTGTATTTAAATCCGTCTGGGGGAGCTATTGCTTTAATGACCACAACAAGGCCTGTTTTTTTTGGTGTTAATACCATTTCAGGTAGTGCTTTTTTTAAAAATGTATTACAATATGATTCGCTATCAAATTCTTCTTTAACTTTTGGTGAAATATTTAGAAGAACCAAAAATCAATCTGGTACTAGTTCGAACAGAAGAAGTTTTACACTAATAGGTGATCCTGCACTCAAAATTAGCTACCCAGTAGAGAATATTATTATTGACAGTATTAATGATACAAGAGTAAATCAATTTCATGATACATTGAAAGCTTTATCAAAGGTCAATATTAAAGGTCATGTTTCAAATCGAGATGGTTCAAAAGTGTTATCAAATGGTAATTTATTCTTAACGCTATATGATAAAAAAAATGTTTCGGCTACTCTTGGGCAAAATGAAAGTTCTCCTATAATAAATTTTGAAAATCAAAATTCTATTTTATTCAAAGGGTTAGTATCTGTAATACAAGGAGATTTTAGCGTTGATTTTATACTTCCTAAGGATATAGATTATAGTATCGGTAAAGGAAAGATTTCAGTTGTTTCTTTTGTGGGTGATAACCAGGGTATTGGATATTTAGATTCTTTTTTGATTGGAGGTATTTCGAACAATTTTATAAAAGATTCAATAGGTCCTGATATAACTTTGAGTTTTGATTCATTGAAACAGATTGAAAATGGTGTTTTTCCAAATAATATTGTTTTATATGCAAATTTAAAAGATGATTCTGGAATAAACATTTCAAGTTCTGGAATTGGTCATCAGATTAGTTTAGTGATAGATGATCAAACAACAGATGCAATTGATTTGAACGCTTATTATGTAGCAGATAAAAATACTTTTAAAAGTGGTAAAATACAGTATAGATTACCCGAACTTTCTACGGGTAAACATACATTGAGATTGAAAGCTTGGGATGTTCATAATAATTCATCAGAAAAAGAATTAAATTTTAATGTCAATCAAACTGATGGTATTTCGCTCAATAGGGTTTTTAATTATCCGAATCCTTTTACAACGAAAACATCTTTTTATATTGAGCAGAACGTAGTTGATTACGATGTAAGTTTCAAATTAGATATTTTGACCATTTCAGGAAAATTGGTTAAGTCTTTTTCTAAAGAAAATATGCGATGTAGATCAAATGTAGAACAAGTTTTTGAGTGGGATGGTTTAGATGAATTCGGTGATCAGTTAGCTAAAGGGGTTTATATCTATCGAATCACACTATCGGATAATAGAACAAGCACTACTAAAATGGAAAAATTAGTTATTTTTTAATTTATACATAATAAAACTAATTTATATACGTTTATATTTGCCGAATCTAAAAAGAACCAGATGAAAAATATCATAAAAGGATTATTAATTGTGATTCCCTTTTTTATTAAAGCGCAAACAAATCAAGAGGTGAATAAAGCTTTGCAGATGAATGCCATTACAACTACCATGCCATTTTTGAGTATCAATCCGGATACACGTTCAGGGGGTATGGGAGATGCAGGCACGGCGTTGTCTCCAACATGTTTTTCTTCTTTTTGGAATACTGCAGGTATTGTTTTTTCAGAAAAAAACAATGAAGTAGGAATTGCATTCATTCCATGGTTAAGACAGTTGAATTTAACAGACATGAATTTGTCATATTTGTCAGGTTATAAAAAAATAGGCGATAGACAAGCTTTTACTGCTGGGTTAAGATTTTTTAATTTGGGTTCAATTACATTTACGGATATTTCAGGTCAAAAAATAAAAGAAGATAAGCCATCAGAATTTGAATTGTTAGGTGGTTATGCTTTCAAGTTAACAGATAAATTTAGTATTGGATTGAATGGTAAGTTTGTATATTCTAATTTAACAGGAGGTCAAATAGTTGCAGGTGCTCAAACAAAAGCAGGGATTGCAGGTGGGGCTGATATATCTATGTTATATCACAACGAAGATTTAAATGTTGGTGGGAAATCAGCAGCATATAATTTTGGTTTAACAATTAATAACATAGCTAACAAAGTTTCCTATTCTCCGAATGGTCAGGGTGATTTTGTTCCGATTAATTTAAAAATAGGAAATGCATTTACTTCATTTATCGATAAGTATAATGCAGTAACAGTGAGTGTGGATTTACAAAAGTTGCTTGTGCCAACTCCACCGATATACAATTTAGATCGTTCAAAGTTAATAGCAGGAAAAGATAATAATCTTGGAGTAGTAGCTGGAATGTTACAATCCTTTTATGATGCGCCGGGTCAAATCGCCATGGAGGGTACTGATACTCTTTTTAATGATGATAAAACAGCTCAAATTGTAAAAGGGTCTGTATTTAAAGAAGAAATGAGAGAAATCAATATTGGTACTGGTATTGAATATGATTATAATAAAACATTTGCCGTTAGAGGAGGGTATTTTCATGAAAGTGCAACAAAGGGAAATAGACAGTTTTTTACTTTTGGAGTAGGTTTAAAATATCAAATGTTACAAATAGATTTATCTTATATAGCAACGGTACAAAGAAACAATCCATTGGCTAATACAATAAGGTATTCTGTTAGACTAAACCTAGGAAATAATAAATAAGTGATGAATATACGTGTAGGATTTGGAGTTGATGTACATCGTTTAGCAGAAGGTTTACCTTTAATTATCGGAGGAGTTAACATTCCTTCTGAATTTGGTGCGGTTGGACATTCAGATGCTGATGTGTTGTTACATGCCATTTGTGATGCAATTTTAGGTGCAGCAAATTTAAGGGATATTGGGTATCATTTTTCAGATAAAGATCCGAAGTATAAGGGAATAGATAGTCGTATTTTATTAAAAGATTCTTACGAATTGGTTAAAGGTAAGGGTTTTACCTTGATAAATATAGATTGTACAGTAATTCTTGAAAAACCTAAAGTTAATCCACACGTGGAAAAAATGCAATCTATAATTTCTGAAATTTTAGAGCTTGAAATTGATTGTGTTTCAATTAAAGCAACTACTCATGAGCGTGTTGATTCTTTTGGTGAATCTAGGGCAATTAAGTCTTACGCTGTAGCTCTATTGAATAAGAAATAGTACTATTTCTTGATGATAATTATTTGACCAATAGATAGATTGTCAGTTTTCAATCTGTTCCATGTTTTAATATCGCTAACTGAAACATTATGTTTTTCAGCGATAAATGATAAATTATCTCCATTCCGTACTTTGTAAACTTTATTTTTTGGTTTGGTAGCTTTTTTGATAGGTTTTTTGATAGTTACAATGGTATCTTTTATTATGCTTATAGCTAAAGTGTCATGATCTAAAATTTGATGTTGACGTTCTCTTGCCAATTCATAATTTTGCTTAACTGGTGCTTTTGACTTAGGTTGTACTTTTGAATTTTTTTCTACAATAATGAGTGAAGAGTCGTTAAAATCTTCAAATTGTTCGATTTTAATATTTTGATTTGTTGAATTTTTGATAGGATTAGTAGGAATTAATTTATTTTGATTAGTCTTTATAATTTCACTGTTTTTCTGTTCTATATTATTATCTGTTCTTAAGATATCAGAGGTCGTTTTTGGTTTGTCAATGGTATTGTTTTTTTGTAAAGAGTCAGATTTAATCAATTCTTTTTCAATTCTAATATTGTTTGAAACAATTGTTGTATTTAAGTTAATAACTTTTGAAGAGTCAATGTTTGTTTGAATAACTGTAATGGTAGGCAATGCACTAGAATCTGCTTGTTTTAAAATTTCATTTTGAAAGTTCAATAAGTTCAATGAATCTTTTTTTAATTTATCTTCATCTATTAATTCTCTGCTTGATAAAGTAGAAATCGTATTTTGATTTTGAATATTGATATTGTTTACATCAATAATTCGAGATTTTTGGGTTAAAATTAAATCGGATTGATTAGGATTTGATTCAATTTTCTTTTTTGTGTTTTCGATAGCCTCAAATAATAATTTTCCTTTAATTCGGTAACCAGCATTAGTGAGGTGAATTAGGTCAGATTTTGCTAAACCTTGATTTTGCCATAGTTTTAACGCTCCTTTTCCGCCGCTAATGGAAAACCAATCCCAGTAAGCAACTTCTGTCTCTTTAGCTATTTTTTTTATTAATTCTGAATAGCTAAGAGTGGCATTTAGATTTTTTTGTTTGTAGTATAAGTCTTGTGTAGTACATAGTAAAATAGAAATCAGCGGGGAAGTTTTTCTGATACTTGAAATGACATTTTTTATATCTTCTTCTAATGTTTCTTTAATCGTGTCAGAGAATAAAAAATCATTAGTTCCAAAATCTAGAATAACTAGATCTGGAGATATCACTTTTAGTTGTTTATTAAAATTTTCTACATTCAGAAGAGAATTAAATTTTGCACCTCCAACTCCTGATGAATAATATACAATACCTTTATTATCAGGGTTCAAGATCTCAAATCCATGAATAATGAACTGTTTTTGAGTGTTAGCTGTTTTTAAACATTTAAAAGTGATAGCATTGGATATAGATGGTATAGTAAAAGAAACAAATCCTGTGTTTTGATTATTTTTATAAACATCAATTGGGGTAGCGTTCCCATCAGTTTCAACAATAACATCATAACTTAGGGAGTCTGTTTCACATAATAAATTCAATAATAAGTGGTTAGAAGGTGTTTTTGCGTTGAATGTAATTGTAAAACTTGCAGAAGAATCCAAGGTTTTAGAAGAAAGTCCCATAAGGCCTTTAGGAATTTCTTTTGTAAGTTTATTTGATTTTGCATATAACCAATTCCCCACATGTTTGGTAGAATAATGAATAGAGGAATATGTTTTTGCAGTAGAGTATGGGAAAACAATTCCTCTACCACCGTTACCATATTTTTTTTGTAAGTGAATTCTTGTTTCATTGGTTGGGATTTCAGATTGAATATGAGAGTCACCAAAATGAATTATTGAAACTTTGTTTTTTTTCGAGTTGTTTAAAACATCATAAAAGCTTGAAATGCTATTTTTTGAGAAGTATTGAAAATAATTTAATGATGGAGAAAACCAGTTATAGGTGTTAGAATCAATTTCAATATTATCTTGAGAAAATGATGTGAAATTAATAACCAAAAATAATATACTTAAAAAGGTAAATTTCATTGAATACGTTTAAAAAAATAGATAATCAATAACAAATTTAATTTGTTTGATCTATTTAATCATTTTTAAAATCAATCATTTGTCCACAAAGGAGAATAAATTTGTTAATAATTAAAAAACGTTGATAAAAAAACATGAAATAATATTTGTCTATTAGTCTTTATACTAATTTTGAAATCTAAAAAATTAAAATTTGTTTAATTATGAAAAAATTAATGTTATTTGGTTTAGGGGTTGTAGCCTCTTTATCTGTATTGACTAGCTGTAAAAAAGACGAACTAGCAGCTCCAACGGTAAGTTTTCAAAATGCTAAGACTTCTTATGTCGCAACTAGTGCTACTGATACTGTTTTTGAAACAACGATTACAGTAGATGCACCTGCTAAAATTGAAACAATCAAGATTTATAAGGTTTCTGATTCTGGAAAATCTACTGAGAAATTAATTTCTAGCGATTTTACAAGTTCAACTCAACATGTTTTCCAATATAAATTCAGAGCTGGAAAATATGAAATTGAAGCTACAGATAATGAAAATCAAACTACTTCTGCTTTTTTCACTTTTACTGCTTTTACACCTCAAGGTGGAGAAATCGTTTCTTATTCTACAAAAATAATGGGAGCTCAATTTAATAATGCTGTAGGAAGTTTCTTATCAACTTCTAATGGTACTATTTACAGTAAAACGGATGCTAAAACAAATTCTTCTTTAATTGACTTTGTTTATTCTTACAGAGGAGGAAATTATTTAGCATTTATTGCTGCTCCGTCTGATGTTTTATTAGACCCAACAGTAAATATTAAAGCAGAGAATTGGACAAAATATAATTCAACAAAGTTTAAATTAAGCTCATTATCAACAAGTGATTTTGACGCTATAACTGATGACTCTAACTTTTCTTTTGGTGATCAATTGACTGAAACAAATGTTCTTAGTTTAAATGTTGGTAATGTTGTTTATTTCAAAACAGAGGCGGGTAAGTTAGGAGTATTTAAAGTTAAAGCAATCAATGAAGGTACACAAGGTGGTGATGTAGTTCAAAAATATCAAGATGGTAGCATCGAAATTGATGTGAAAGTTCAAAAATAGTATAATTAATTTTCAAATAGAAGCGACCCTCAAAAGGGTCGCTTTTTTTATATGTATCCCATACATTTATAGGTGATAATTCCAATCCATTCATGCAATAAATTATCCCAATTAAATAAAATGTCTGATTGAGGTAAAAAGAGATTTTTAGGCAACCATTTTTCCCTTGTTTTCTTTCTTGTGTCTTTGATAATGTAAGTTTTAAGGTCTTGCTTCTCAAAACATTTTTGCGCTCTGTAATAGTGAGTATTTGAGGTGATTAATATTATTTTCTTTTTGTTTAATTTTTCTTTTTTTAGTATTTCATTAGTGAATTTCGCATTTTCATATGTGTTATTTGATTTGTTTTCAATGAGTATATCTTTTTTTGGGATATTGAAATATTTAATCAGGTAGTTTTTTAATAAGGAAGCCTCCCGTTTTTCGGAGTAAGTAACACTCCCTGATCCTCCAGAAATAAAAATGGTTTTTACTTTTTTGTTTTTATATAGCTCTACCGCTTTTGTAATTCTATTTACATTACCGTTAAAAGTCACTTGATTTTTACTGTCGTCATAGGAAATCATTCCTCCTAAAACCAAGGCAATATCTGCTTTTTTATTTTGGGTTAATGTTATATAGTTTTCAGTAGATGGAATCAATAAAAGTGAGAGATTTGATATAAAAGGGTTTGTAAAAAAGAGTAGTGAAAATACTCCCAGCTTTAGAAATTTCTTTTTTCGTATTTCATTTTTTGAAATTAATGTGAGTATAAAAAGTGTAATAATCCAATTCAAAGGAGAAAAAAGAAAATCAATTATTTTGGATAGGATGAAGAACATAGTTAATTTGTTTTATTTCAAATTACGTTAATATCATGCTATTATCAAAAGAATATGTATGAAAAAACAACTTTATTTTATCAAAGGAACCTTAATTTGTATATTTGCATTTCAATTTTAAAGGAATCAAATTTCAGTATATGAAAGTTAATCCCAATTACAATACTAAAGAAACATTATTGGCTTTATACAATAAGCCTTTGTTAGAGTTGGTTTTTGAAGCTGCTACAATTCATAGAGAGTACCATAATCCTAGAGAAGTTCAAATGTCTTCTCTTATAAGTATCAAAACAGGAGGTTGTTCTGAAGATTGTGGATATTGTCCACAAGCAGCTCGATATAATACAGGTTTGGAGGCTCATAAGTTAATGACCGTTGATAGTGTTGTTGAACAGGCAAAAAACGCAAAGGCAAACGGTTCTTCTCGTTTGTGTATGGGGGCTGCATGGAGAGAAGTGCGTGATAACAAAGACTTCGATACAGTTGTTGAAATGGTTCAAGCAGTGAACAACATGGATATGGAAGTTTGTTGTACGCTTGGTATGTTAAATGAAGAGCAGGCACAACGATTGAAAAATGCTGGTTTATTTGCCTACAATCACAATTTAGATTCATCAAAAGAGTTTTATAAAGATATTATATCTACTCGTGAATATGAAGATCGTTTAAATACAATTGAAAATGCTCGTAAAGCTGGTATAACAGTTTGTTCTGGAGGTATCATAGGTATGGGTGAGGCTGTTGAAGATAGAGTTGGATTATTGTTAAGTTATATGGAGATGGAAACACCTCCTGATTCAATTCCGATCAACGCTTTGGTTGCAATCGAGGGAACTCCGTTAGAGCAACAAAAACCAATTGAACAATGGGAATTAATTAGAATGGTTGCAACTACACGAATCGCATTTCCAGAATCTGTTGTCAGATTATCAGCAGGAAGAACTAAAATGTCTATGGAGGCTCAAGCGATGTGTTTTTTAGCGGGTGCTGGTTCTATTTTTGCTGGTGATAAATTATTAACTACTCCTAATCCTGAATTTAATGAGGATAAGGAAATGTTTGATATTCTTGGGTTAGTTGCTAAAGAAGCCTTTGCTGATGGTGAAAAACCTGTTTCTCATCCAGATCCAATCATTGAAGCAAAAAAAGCAAAAGCAGAAGCTAGAGCGAAAGAATTGGAAGAAGCATCATTTCAACCGAGAAAAGTTACTGTTGAGTAAAATATGCATTCGTTTGAGAAACGTTTAGCAAAAAGATATGAAGATGGGAGCAATCGCTCCCTTTCTTTGTTTAATGAATCAATTGATTTTTATTCAAATGATTATTTAGGATTTTCTAAATTTCATACATCACACACAAATACCAAAATAATAGGAGGGAGTACAGGCTCTCGTTTACTATCTGGTAACTCAAAAGCTGCCGAAGAATGTGAGTTTTTTTTGGCGAATTATTTTCAGTCTGATGCTGCGCTAGTTTTTAATTCAGGTTATGATGCAAATATTGGTTTGTTTTCATCGATACCTCAGAAAGGGGATACTGTAATTTATGATAGTTTGATTCACGCATCGGTTCGAGATGGTATTCGATTGAGTTATGCAGATTCTTATTCATTCAGACATAATGATGTTGATGATTTAAAGCAAAAACTGAAGAGAGCGAAAGGGACCGTTTTTGTAGCAATTGAAAGTCTTTACTCTATGGATGGCGATTTAGCTCCAATTGAATCCATTCATAAGATTTGTGAAGAGAATGATGCTTTACTAATAGTTGATGAAGCACATGCCGGAGGGGTATTAGGGGAAGAAGGTAAAGGATTATCTTTAAAGTTAAATGTATTTGCAAGATTAGTCACGTTTGGTAAAGCATATGGTTCGCATGGTGCGGTTGTACTTTCATCAAATAAAGTAAAAGATTATCTAATCAATTTTGCTCGTTCATTTATTTATACTACAGCCTTACCTATAGATGCTTACCTTAGGATTCGTGAAATAATTACTAAAGAGGATGAGTTGAATAACTCACGAAATTCGCTTCGAGAAAATATTTTTTATTTTAGAAAATTGTTTAGCGTAGAGCTAATTAGTGATTCTACATCTCCAATTCAAATTATTTCTTGTCCTGGAGTTGAAAATGCTATAAAAATGGCTAATAAGCTTCAAGAAAACGGATTTGCGGTTAAGCCCATTTTATCACCTACTGTTGCAGAAGGAAGTGAACGAATTCGTATCTGTATTCATTCGTTTAATTCAAAACAAAATATAGAACAACTAGTAGATCTTTTAAGATCTTAAAATCAAGGTCGAAGGAGAATTATTAAGCCATTCTTCATCTTCCACTTGAAGGGATTCCCAACCCTCGAGACTAACCAACATTAAATCGTAATTTCCGATTAATTTTTTCTCAATTTCCCATTCACTTAAAATTTGTAAATGGTCTGGAACATATTCTTGAATTAACGTTAATTTTTGACTTAACACTTCATTGTTTTTGATAAATCCATTTATATCTATCAACGTAATTAGTGCTTCTGTATTGTTGATTAATTTTTGGAAATAAGTAACAAGTTTAATATCTGACTCACAGATAAATGGAATGATTACATGGGTGATTTCTTTGAAGTTTTTTTCTATAAAAATACCTGTAGGAATTTTACTGCCGAATAAAATCTCTCTTGTTCTTTCGTCAAAATGAGTATTATTAAATAACTTTTCTTTTCCAGTTAAGGTCTTTTTTAAAAGTTCAGGGTTCATGATACGTGTAGTGAAACCTAACACTTTACCAAGAAAACTACCTTCGTACATCGATTGACCAATACCTATCAATAATAAATCATATTCACCTGTATTAGCTTCTTCAATAATATCAGCATTAATATCGTTTGATGCTTTAAAAATTGGGTTGATAGGTTGTTTTAATTGTCTAGCCGTTTCAATGATTGGAGACATAATTTCTTTTTCAAGTTCTTTAATATTGAATTGGTGAATCTCATTAGTTGGTTCTAAATGTAATGCACTAATTTCAGCATTGTGATTCATTTTTTTAACAAAGCTATTCGCAATTTGAAGTAAGTTTTTACCACCTTCATTATTTCCAAAAGAGAGTAGAATTCTGAATTTATTTGATTCTTCTGAAGTGTTAGTATCTGCTTTAAATTTTTTGAATGACCATTCGATTAAATCTAATGCTGGACCAGTCATAAAAGTAGTGACTAAGGCCATAATAACCATCATTGCAAAGATTTCTGGAGTTAAAACTCCTAAATCGTACCCAATATTTAGAACCACCAATTCCATCAATCCTCTGGTGTTCATTAGTGCACCTATTATTAATGAATCTTTCCAATTTTGACCAACAAACCTAGCTGCAAGTGCACTACCTATAAATTTACCAGCAACAGCAACTAAAATAATCAATCCAGTTACTTTCCATAAACTCAGCTCATTTAATAGTCCAATTTCTGTTCTTAAACCGGTAAAAACAAAAAATAGGGGAAGCAACAAAACTAACGCAACATCTTCAACTTTTTCAATAAAAATATCTCTGAATTTTGTGCTTTCGGGCATGATAGCACCGGCCATAAAAGCTCCGAATAATGCGTGAATACCTATAACTTCAGTGGCCCAAGCAGAAAATATTAAGGTGATAAAAAAGATTGCTACAATTGGTTTACTTATATGTGTTTTTTCTGCATTAATATCTCCAATTCGTATTAGAAACGGCCTAACCAACTTCAGCATTAAAAGCACATAAATCACAGCTAATGCAATTGTATATAATGCACTTACAAATGACCCTGCTTTCACGATTGCGATTACAGCTGCGAGTATACACCATGCGGTAATATCGTCCGCAGCAGCACAAGTGATAATTACAGTACCTAATTTCGTTTTGTGCATTCCTCTTTCTTGAATAATTCGAGCAAGAACAGGGAAAGCAGTGATACTCATTGCTATACCTAGGAAAAGGGCAAAAGACAAAAATTGTGTTCCTTCAGGAGCAAATGAATCATAAACAAAGTAGGCGAGTGCCATTCCCATTGCGAATGGAATGATAATACTTGCATGACTAATTACTACGGCATCATTTGCTTTGTTTTTTAGTACTTTGATGTCTAACTCCATTCCAATTACAAACATGAATAGAATCAAACCAATCTGACTTAAAAATTGAAGATTTCCAAGAGATTCTTTTGGGAATAAACCCGCAGAGAATTCTGGAAAATACATTCCAACTAATGAAGGGCCTAAGATAATTCCTGCTAAAATCTCACCAATTACGGTGGGTTGGCCTATCTTTCTGAAAAACCAACCAAAAAAACGAGCAACTAAAATGATGGTTAGAATTTGTGCTAGCAAGATAGCTAAAGGATGTTTTAAACTATGACCGAGCGTATTTGTAAATTCAACCCATTGAGTTGAATTTGAAACGGGAAGTTTAATTTTTTTTCCTAATTCAAGTTTACTTCCGAAAATTATAATCCAATAGATTGCAAATGAGAAGAATCCAATAGTTGAAATATAAAAAATAAGGTTCTTAAACTTCTTCATTTGCAGACTTTCAACTATAGTTTATTTGAATGCAAAGAAAATAAAAAATAATAATAAAAAAGAAAGTTGTTTAAATTTAATCAAATGGTATTATTGTGTTATTTTTTTTGAATATTATTTATAAAGGATAACACAAACAGTATTTTTCAACTGGATGGGCTAGTGCGTTAATATTAAGGTTGTCAGAAGCTTTAGCTAAATCGATGATTTCCCCATTTTTTAAGAGAATATTAATTTTCTCTTTCTTTTTATTATATGCATTATTGGTTTGCTTTCTATGGTAAACGATGTAGTTTAATTCATCTTCTTTGAAATTGTATTTAGATCTAGCGATTTCTTTTTCTGAAAGAATTCTTTCTTCAGAAAATGGCTCTTTAGCTATTTCAATTTTAAATAATTCTCTGTTGATTAATTTTTTACAAAGAAAAGATAGTACCTTGTCTTCAAAATTCTGCCAAACCTTTATAGCACTCAAAATATCAAAATCATCTAATTGAGCGAATTGTTTTAAAGTAATATTATCTGATTTAAAATCATCTAAACTTATATCATTTTGTAAAAAATAATAAAGAGCAGGACTAGCAAATAAAGTTTTACCTTGAATCGATAATTCTTTCGCTCTTTTCATAATATGGATAAGCATTTGTTCCGCAGAGGTAACAGTCTTATGAAGATATACTTGCCAATACATGATTCTTCTAGCCACTATAAACTTCTCAGCTGAATAAATTCCCTTTTCTTCTAATACTAAATTCCCTTCATGTACATTTAGCATTTCAATCAAACGATCAGAACCAATTATCCCTTCAGAAACTCCTGTATAAAAACTATCTCTATTAAGGTAGTCTAATCTGTCCATATCTAATTGAGAAGAAACAAGTTGATGTAAGAATTTTTTGTGGTACTGATTATTAAAAATAAGGAGCGTTAAATCTAATTTCCCATCAAAGTCTTTGCTTAATTCTTTTATAAAAAAAGTTGATATTTGTTCATGAGTTACATTTTTAACAATATCATATTCTAACGAATGGCTAAAAGGTCCATGCCCAATATCATGGAGTAAAATTGCCAACAAAACTGCTTGTTCTTCTTCTTGTGAAATTTCATGCCCTTTTCTTCTTATGGCGTTTACGGCTAAAGTCATTAAATGCATAGCACCTAGTACATGGTGAAATCGTGTGTGTAATGCACCTGGGTAAACTAGGTTTGTTAATCCCAATTGAGTTATTCTTCGTAATCTTTGAAAATAAGGATGTTGAATAATATCAAAAATTAAATCATCAGGAATAGTAATAAAACCATAAACAGGATCGTTAATTAATTTCTTTTTATTATTTGGTTTCAGATTTGGTCTCAAAGGATTAAATTTAAACTTTTTTCAAAACTATAAATATTCGCGCACATGCAGGCTAAAATTCTTTGGGTAGACGATGAAATTGATTTATTAAAACCGCATATTTTGTTTTTAGAAAACAAAGGATATTTGGTGGAGACAATAAACAATGGGGGGGAAGCAATCGAACTATGTGCTAAAAATCAATATGATTTAGTTCTTTTAGATGAGAATATGCCAGGAATTTCCGGGTTGGTTGCATTAGAAAGAATCAAAGAATTTAGGCCAGATTTACCGATTGTAATGGTTACAAAAAGTGAAGAGGAATCTATTATGGAAGATGCGATTGGACGAAAAATAGCAGATTATTTAATTAAACCTGTTCATCCAAATCAGTTGTTGTTGAGTTTGAAAAAGAATTTAGATCACGAAAAAATAGTTTCTCAAACTGTAAATTTTAATTATCAGCAAGAATTTCGACAGTTAGCCAATCGAATCAATGATTGTGATTCGGTAGAAGAATGGATTTCAATATTTCAAAAAATTGTTTTTTGGGAACTTGAATTGGAAAAAATTCAGGATTCTGGGATGAAGGAAATTTTACTATCTCAAAAGAAAGAGGCGAATGATCTTTTTTGTCGTTTTGTCGGAGAAAACTATGAATATTGGTTGAAAAATAAAGACGAAGCACCTGAGATGTTGCATACAGTTTTGAAAAACAGGGTTTTTCCAAAATTAGCAGATGAAAAGGTTTTCTTATTAGTTATAGATAATTTACGATATGACCAATGGCAAGTATTGAAACCGGTTTTTTCAAAATATTTTCAAGTAGAAACAGATGAGGTGATTTTTAGTATTCTTCCTACGGCTACTCATTATGCTAGAAATGCTTTCTTTGCTGGGTTAATGCCTTCTGAAATTCAAAGTATATTTCCAAAATTATGGACCAATGAAGAAGATGAAGGAGGAAGAAATCAATTTGAAAAAGAATTCTTGGAGGCTAATTTAAAACGAAATGGTAAACAGGTAAAATTGGCATACAATAAAATCACCAATTTAGAGGCAGGAAAAAAATACATTGATCAAATTAATCAATTAAAAAACAATGATCTAAATGTATTGGTTTACAATTTTGTAGATATGCTTTCACATGCTAGAACCGAAATGAATATTATCAAAGAGTTGGCAGATGATGAGGCAGCATATCGTTCGTTAACGGTGTCGTGGTTTGATCACTCACCATTGGTTGAAATCATTCAAAAAGTAGCAAATCAAGGGTTTAAATTATTTGTTACAACAGACCATGGTACCGTGAAAGTGAATAATCCTATTAAAATAATGGGTGAAAAATCAACAAACACCAATTTAAGATACAAAGTAGGTAGAAATTTGACCTACAAAGAAAAAGATGTTTTTATGGTCAAGGATCCGAAGCAAATTTTCTTACCAAAGGCGAATGTATCAAGTGAATTTGTTTTTGCAAAAGAGAATGATTTTTTTGTTTATCCAAATAATTTCAATCATTTTGTGAATCACTATGAAAATACTTTTCAACACGGTGGTTTATCGTTGGAGGAACTTTGTATTCCTTTTGTGGAATTAAAACCTAAAAAGAAATGAAAACATATTCAGTAAATTCCATTGATTCTTTAAAAGATATTGTAATTGATTTATTGGAATTACTAAATGATCATCAGGTAGTTGCTCTTGAAGGTCAAATGGGTGCAGGAAAGACAACATTTATACAACAAGTATTAAAAGCAATGGGGATTGAAGAGTTGGATGGTTCTCCAACGTATTCATTAATAAATCAATACGAAAGCCCTTTTTATGGTACAGTGTATCATTTGGATTTATATAGATTGAATTCGTTAGAAGAAATTTTTGATATAGGAATTGAAGAATTACTGGATCAAAAATGTATTTGTTTAATCGAGTGGCCAGAAAAAATGATTGAACTTTTGCCAGATAACACAATTTGGGTGTATCTTCGCGTAGAAGAAGATTTCTCTAGAACTATAACGATAAAAAATGACAACAAATCCTGATTTATTAAAAGCCCTGATTCAAGATAGCAGTTTATTGCCTCAAGCAGAAACACTTGAGGTTAAACGTAAAAAAGGATATTTACATATTGGTATTCCAAAAGAGATTGCTTTTCAAGAAAATCGTGTAGCCTTGGTTCCTGAAGCTGTAGCTTTGTTAGTAGCACATGGACATCGTGTGAAAATTGAATCTAAATGCGGAGATGGCTCTAATTACACAGATAACGATTATTCTGAAGCAGGTGCAGAGGTTTGTTATAATGTTGCTGATGTATATAAATGTGATATTATTTTCAAAGTAGCACCACCAACAGAAACAGAGGTAGAATTGATGCATGGGAATCAAACTTTGATATCTGCGTTACAATTATCCGTTCAACCTAAAGAATTGCTTAAAAAGTTGATGGAGAAAAAAGTGACGGCAGTCGCTTGGGATTATATCAAGGATGAAGATGGATTTTATCCTGTTGTAAGAACGATGGGAGAAATTGCAGGAACTACTTCTGTAACGATAGCTGCAGAATTACTTTCGAATTATGAACATGGAAAGGGGGTGATGTTAGGAGGAATTGCTGGAGTTCAACCAGCGAGAGTGGTTATTTTAGGTTCTGGTATAGTTGGTGAATATGCTGCGAGAGCGGCCTTGGGATTAGGTGCATCTGTAAGAGTTTTTGATAGTTCTTTATCTCGTTTGAGAAGATTACAAAATAATTTAGGTCAGCGTTTATTTACTTCGGTTTTAAATCCGAGTATGATGGCTGAATCTGTTCGTAGAGCAGACGTGGTTATTGGTGCTATTCGTTCTAAATATGGAAGAACTCCATGTATCATAACTGAAGAGATGGTGGAAAGTATGAAAGAAGGTTCAGTTATCATAGATGTTAGTATCGACCAAGGAGGTTGTTTTGAAACATCAAGAGTTACAAACCATAATAATCCTACATACATTAAGCACGGTGTAATTCATTACTGTGTTCCAAATATTGCATCAAGAGTTTCAAGAACGGCTTCAATAGGTCTTTCAAATATATTCTCTCCGATCTTATTAGAAATGGGGAACCATGGTGGTTGTAAAGAATTAATTAAAGATGATGCTGGTTTCCGCTCTGGAGTTTATATGTACAAAGGAACACTAACTTCGGAAGCGTTAGGAAAAGTTTTTGGATTAAAGTACAAGTCGATAGAGTTGTTGATGTTGGGAATGTAGTTTTAATGATTAATTAAGTGTTTATAATTAACGTTTTAGCATTAAACTGATTTTATAAATAAGGTAATAAACCTATAATTCTAATTAATAAGAAAAAAAACTAAAAAAAATGAAAAATTCACTGATTTTACTTATGATGTTATTGATGTTTGGATTTGCAAATGCACAAAAGGTTTACAAAACATCTTACAAGTCAGAAGCCGATAAAATTATTTTTGTAACGGATTATAAAAGTGAAGCTGATATGATCGTTTATGAAACTAAATATAAAAGCGAAGCAAAATCGTATAGTGGTATCTGGTTTTGGACTGATTATAAAAGTGAAGCGGATTGGAAAGTTTATTTTACAAAATATAAGAGTGAAGCAAATCTTAAGGTCTATTTTACAAAATACAAAAGTGAAGCTGGGATGAAATAGCTGCTCAAGCTAATTAAAACAACTTTTATTTTTGATTAGTTGAACCAAGTTTGAACGACTTGTTCACACGTTGACATTATACCAATGAATCTCCATCTACCATAGTCACCCATTTTTTCATCTTTTTTTGAATTACTTTGAAATGATGTTGGTCATCTGGTGTAACAAATGAAATCGCTTCCCCAGATGCTTCCGCTCTTCCTGTTCTACCAATTCGGTGAATATAGTCTTTGGGAGACCTTGGTAATTCATAATTAATCACATAAGGCAAAAATTGAATGTCTATTCCACGAGCTAACAAATCAGTTGTTACTAATACACGAGTTTTACCAGCTTTAAAACGATTCAAAGCTTCTAAACGGGCACCTTGGCTCTTTTTACTATGAATGGCACGCGCTTCTATGCCGTTTTTATTTAATTTCTCAGTCACAGAATCAGCTTTGAAGGTCGAAGAAGTAAATACCAATACTTGCTGCATGTTTTCTTTATGAATCAAAAAACGCAGCAAAGGACCTTTTTTTTCTTCCGATATAAAATACCCTGTTTGAACGATTTTATCAATAGTATTTTCATCTTCATCTATTTTAATTACAATTGGCTGGTGTAACACCAATTGCGTAATATTTTCAATTTCTTCACTTAAAGTAGCTGAAAACAAGATGTTTTGACGTTTGTTTGGACACAATGAAATGATTTTATTCACTTCTTCTTGAAATCCTAAATTCAACATTTTATCAGCTTCATCTAAGACCAATGTTTCAACTTCACTTAATGAAATTGCTTTTGATTCTACCAAATCGATGAGTCGGCCAGGAGTTGCAATCAATAGTTGAACTCCTTGCAATTTAATCATTTGAGGATTGATTGATACCCCACCATATACAGCCAATGATTTAACCGAAGGGCTTAGACCTTCACTAAATAAATCAACAACCTCACCTACCTGAACTGCTAGCTCACGAGTAGGTACCAAAATCAATGTCTTTATATGTCTGTTTTTAGCAGGCTTTGAACCTTCTAGTTGATGCAAAAGTGGTAGCACATAACTAGCTGTTTTCCCAGAGCCTGTTTTAGCGATACCTAGTACATCTTGCTTTTTTAAGATGGCAGGTATTGCCTGTTCTTGTATTGGATAAATTGATTTGTAATCTTGTTTTTCAATGTTTTTGAGAAGGACTGGGGAAAGACTCAAGGAAGAAAAAGGCATCTTGATTGATTTTTGTAAAGGTAGTAATAAAAGTAGACCTTATTTAAATCTGTTTGAATGATAAAAAATAAACGCTTTATCATTCATCAAACATCAAACATTAAATATTAAACATTATCCAAGCTCCATGCTTGAGGTTTTTCCGCAAACCAAGGTTTTATTGTTGGCCAAATTGATTGGAAAAGTTCCGAATCTCTGTATTTATTTAGATCTTCTTCTGAATCCCATAGACTATGCGTTATGAAAATCGCTGGATTGTTGATGTCACGAAGCATATACATTTTATGACAACCTGGAAACCCATTAACTTTCGTAACTACTTGATCGAATAATAGCAAAAAATCTTCTACTTTTTCTTCTTGAAAATGCAGCTTAACAATTCTCGTGATCATTAAAAAAGAGATTCAAGAGTTTCTTTAGAACCACGTGGAGAATATTCTATACGAACGATGTCATTTACTGATACACCAAATAGAGTGCTAGCTCCATTTTTTCGATCTTTAGCTCCCTCATTGATGGCTATTTCGAGTAAGTTATTAGAATTAAAAACCGCAACTTTTTCTCCTTTAGGTACATCAGTGTAAGAAGTGGAAATTTCGTCAATGAAATATTCTTTTTTTCTAAAAAAGATCGTGAATGGCACATCTTTCCCTGCTTTATAGAAAGTCTCTTTATCTATGTTTGTGATTAAATTTCCGAAATGATCGATATGTATGACATTTCCTTTTATAAGATTCGGTTCGATAGTAGGATGGAATGTAATTTGTCTTTTGAAAGTTGCTTGTTCGGTAGCAAAAGTATCGATTTCTTTTCCTAATGCTAATTGACATGCAGCGGGTACTAATATATTTTTAACTGGAAAATTGAATACGTTTTTATTTGATAAAACATCGTCTAATTGCCAAAACCCCTCGAAATCATTTTCTTGAACTAGTAAACTAAAAACCCCATTATCAGTTCCTACAAAATAATGCCCTTTATACTTCAATACCGATGGGTATGAGCTCATATTTTCAGATTCAAAATGAATGATAGGTTCACTTTGTACTCCAATAATGTGTATGGTTCCTTCAGGAAAATCTTCGAAAGAACTTTTAAGAAAATAAGCAGCTTGATTGGTTGAAAATGACTGTACTTCGTGTGAGATGTCAACGATATGGACATTGGGAATGCGTTTTAATATAGCGCCTTTAATAGCAGCCACATAGTGGTCTTGCGTTCCCATATCGGTTATAAGTGTGATGATATGCATACTTTTCGTTACTGTTGATTGACAAAAAAATATAACTTTGTTACAAATTTATAATTTAATTCAGTTTAATATTCATCAATAGAAATTAATAGGCAAACGTTTGGAGAAAGTTATTACAATCGAAGGTATTAATCCAGTGGAGTTTTTTGGAGTTAATAATGTTTATTTACAAATATTAAAACGGTACTTTCCAAAATTAAAAATTGTCTCACGAGGAAATGATATTTCTGTACTTGGTGAAGAAGAGATTATAGAACTTTTTGAGAAAAAAATCATCCAATTGTCTGAATATTATCATCGTTTCAATACATTGAATGAAAATATTATAGAACAAGTTTTGTTAGAAGATGCAACAATAAAACCGGTAGTTCATGGAGATGAGGTTTTAGTACATGGTAATGGAGGTAGTAAAATAAAAGCTAAAACCATTAATCAACAGCGTTTGGTTGAAACTGCTAGTAAAAACGCGATGGTTTTTGCGGTTGGACCGGCTGGTACAGGTAAAACTTATACAGCGATTGCTCTGGCCGTTAAAGCATTGAAAGCAAAAGAAGTTAAACGAATTATATTAACTCGACCAGCAGTAGAAGCAGGAGAAAATCTTGGTTTTTTACCGGGTGATATGAAAGAGAAATTAGATCCCTACATGATGCCCTTATACGATGCTTTACGAGATATGATTCCACCGGAGAAATTAGGGCAGATGATGGAATTCGGGATCATTGAAATCGCTCCGTTAGCATTTATGAGAGGTAGAACCTTGGATAATGCTTTCGTTATCTTGGATGAAGCGCAAAATGCAACTGTAATGCAGATGAAAATGTTTTTGACACGTATGGGACAAACAGCTCAATTTATCATTACGGGTGATATGTCACAAGTTGATTTACCAAGCAAACAAAAATCAGGATTAAAATATGCGCTAGATGCATTGAAGGATGTGGATGGTATAGGAGTTGTACGATTGAATCAGAATGATGTAATTCGACATCCTTTGGTTAAAAAAATAATTGATGCATTTGCTATTAAAGAGGAACAGGAGAAGAGTCAGGATTTAGGCAGTAGGCAGTAGGCAAAAGGCAATAGTGAATAGTAAAGAGATATTTTTATATAAAAATCATAAATTATAATTCATAATTCATAAATCATAACTTAATATGGGTAATACAATAAAAAACACCAATTTTCAATTTCCGGGACAATTGTCAGTATATAACGGAAAAGTAAGAGATGTTTATACCTTAGAAAATGATTTAGTAGTAATGGTTGCATCAGATAGAATTTCTGCTTTTGACCATATATTACCAAAAGGTATTCCTTATAAAGGACAAGTATTAAATCAAATAGCGACTATTTTTTTAGATGCTACTAAAGATATTGTTCCAAATTGGTTATTGGCTTCACCAGACCCTACAGTTTCAGTTGGTTTGAAATGTGAACCAATTCGTGTAGAGATGGTAATTCGTGGTTATTTATCTGGACATGCTGCAAGAGAATATAAAGCAGGAAGAAGAATCATTTGTGGTGTCGAAATGCCTGAAGGAATGAAAGAAAATGATCGTTTTCCTAAGCCTATCATTACACCGACTTTAAAAGCCGATGCAGGACACGACGAAGATATCTCTAGAGAAGAGATTATTGATAACAATTATGTGCCAAAGGATATTTACGAGCAATTAGAAGCTTACACCCGTGCTTTGTTTCAACGTGGTACAGAAATGGCAAAAGAAAGAGGGTTGTTGTTGGTAGATACCAAATATGAATTCGGATTGAAAGATGGAAAAGTCTATTTGATTGATGAAATTCACACGCCTGATTCTTCTCGATATTTCTATGCTGATGGTTACGAAGAACGTCAAGCAAAAGGGGAAGACCAAAAACAATTATCGAAAGAATTTGTAAGACAATGGTTGATTGAAAATGGTTTTCAAGGATTAGAAGGACAAACCATTCCTGACATGCCAGAAGATTTTGTGAACCTTGTTACAGATCGATACATCGAATTATTTGAGAAAATTTCAGGTAGAAAATTCGAAAAAGCAGATAATACTGATATTACAGCACGCATACAACACAACGTAGAAGCGTATTTGAAATCAAAATAAAAATATCCAAAAATTGATTGTAAGGCTGTTTCTTTTATGAAATGGCCTTTTTTATTTCCTGATTAAAATCATTTTTTTACCTAATTCTCATTACTCCGTAACTTTAAGTAATGTACCAACTTTGTAGTATAAAAAAACATAAGTTATGAGTACAAAACATATAGAAGCAAAGATGGTAACTGAATCAGAATTTAATCGCTTTGGATTAATAAGTTTAATCATTCTGATAGTAGGTTGCTTTGGAGGAGTAGCAGTTGGTTTAGGAGCAATTAAATACATTTCTACCTTGATTTTGGTAATTGTTCCAACTATGGCTACCTTGAGTTTACTGCTAGCGGTTGCACCAATGAAGTGGATCACGAGAGGGGCAGTAGCATGTGTAAGTATAGATGTAATTTTAATACTATACTTTGTTATTGGTTAAGTAAATTTCATAGATCACGTTTGAGTGGTTTGATTTTTAAGTGGGAAGAGCCAGACGGAATGTCTGGCTTTTTTTATGTTTTATCGTGAATGCTTCTTACTTTTGTATTGTGAAAAATAACTTGATTTTTTTTGTTTTGGTTTTGTGCTTTGCATGTTCGAATAAAGAACAAAAAGTACTGAAATTAGATGATTTAGTATCTGGTTCTAAAGAAAAAAGAATAACGATAGATACAATTCAAGCTCAATCCAATACAAAGTCTATTTCTTATTTTGTTCGTTTGTTTGCAGATTCATTGGGTGTAGATCATAGCATTATAACTGTTGATACTTCTTTTTCTTTTCCAGAACGATTCCATCCTACAAAAACAGATAAGGTGATTTTTGATCAACTGGATTTATTAACTTACAAACATTGGAAATGGTCGGATTCTATAAAAGCAAATCAAGCTTTTTTTAATTGGTTAGATCAATTTGGCGATGGAAGAAAAAGTTTAATGGTTGGTGATGAAGTTTCTGTCTGTAAAAAAGGTTTTTTAGTTTTAGTTCAAGATAAAAGTATGGTCTATCTTGAATTTGGACGTACCTTTAAGCCTGAATTTTATCTCCATAAATTAACCAATTGTGGTTTCGGAAAACATTGGAAATATATTTTATACCAACAACCAGCTAAAAAGACCCATTGGATTGATTGTATTTCAGATACAACAAATTGTCAGCTTTATCCATCTGATTTAAATGGAATTAAGTCAAAATTAAAAAATAAAAAATGAAATTAGTAAATAGAAGTTACCTTACAGTAAGACCTAAACAAGCGTTTTGGGATTGGGCTAATCCTTTACAAGAGGATGTTTCTTTTGCTGAAGGGGATGATGTAGAATCTAACATTTACCTTGTAGAAGAGGATTTTTATGATTTGATTCCAGTTTTAGAAAAGAATTACAAAAAGATTTTTTCTAATGAATTATCTGCTATCACAGAAGATATCAATTTATGGCCTGAAAAAGTAAGCTTTGAATTATTTTTAGAATGGTTTTCTGTTGATTATGGTTCGATGGTGATGGATTTAGAAAAAAGTGATTTAAAAGCGGATTTTATTGATTAATATGTATTTAAAACAGATATCATTAATCAATTTTAAAAATTACGATGAGGTTTCCTTTGTATTCTCAAAGGGTATTACTTGTTTTGTTGGGTATAACGGTATAGGAAAAACCAATATTTTAGATGCTGTACATTATCTCAGTATGTGTAAATCGTATCTAAATCCAATAGATAAACAAAATATTCGTTTTGGAGAACGTTTTTTTGTCATTCAAGGTACTTGGGATCTAAAAGGAAAGGAAGTAGATATTTATTGTGGTGTTAAAGCCGGTGAAAAAAAGATTTTCAAACGCAATAAAACAACCTACGAAAAATTAGCAGATCATATTGGTCAATTTCCCTCGGTTATGATTTCTCCTTACGATCGTGATTTGATTTCTGAAGGAAGTGAGTTACGTAGAAAATGGATAGATGGTATTATTTCTCAATACAACCATTCATATTTAGATATTTTGATGCGCTATAACAAAGTACTAGATCAACGAAATATGTTGCTAAAGAAATTTTACGAAAACGGATTTTTTGAGCGTGAGAGTATGGAGGTTTGGGATGAGCAATTAGTTCATTATGGAAATCAAATACATAAAGAAAGACTTGCTTTTCTTGAAGATTTTATTCCAACATTTCAGTACTATTACACTTACATAGGAAAAGATTCCGAAAATGTACAAGTTGAATATCGATCTCAATTGAACGAAGAAACTTTTGAGAAATTATTAGAATTAAATCAACGTAAAGATGCTTTTGCAACGCATACTACATCCGGAATACATAAAGATGATTTTTTGTTTAGCATCAATGAATTACCAATCAAGAAATTTGGTTCACAAGGACAACAAAAATCTTTTGTAATTGCATTGAGATTAGCACAATTTGATTGGTTAACCAAAAAGTTAAATCAAAAACCGATTTTATTATTGGATGACATATTTGATAAATTGGATAACCAACGTGTTACGAAGTTAATGCAGTTGGTGTCTGATAATGTTTTTGGGCAAGTGTTAGTGACAGATACAGATAAGAGTAGGGTAGAATCCATTTTTAATTCAATTGAAGCTGATTTTCAATTGTTTGATTTAGAAACGATAAAAGTGAACGAAATAAATGGATGAGAAAAAACGTAGTTCTGGTGAACAACCATTAGGTGATTTAATTGATAAGTTACTCAAAGCATATCAATTAGACGGTAAAATGAAAGAGTTTGATGTTATTTCCAAGTGGGAAGAAATGATGGGAAGAGCAGTGTTTCTAAGAACAAAACAAATCTACATCAAAAATAAAATTCTTTTTCTCCAAATCGACTCTTCTATTATGCGTGAAGAATTAAAATATGGAAAAGGAGTGATTATCCAGCGTGTGAATGAATATGCGGGGTCTCAAATTATAAACGACGTTTGGTTTTCTTAAATTTTTGTTAAAATATTTAGATTCTTACTTTGTAATTCAAAAAATAACCATAAATTTACCAAGGTAAATAAATTAAAATAATTATGAAAAAAGTAACATTAGTTTTAGGGTTGGCATTAGCTCTTTTCTCTTTTAAATCATCTGAAACAGCAACTTGGACTATTGATCCAGTTCATACAAGAGTAGGTTTTGGAATTACACATTTAGGAATTAACGAAGTAATCGGGTATTTTACTAAATACGAAGCAAAAGTAACTGCTTCCAAAGAAGATTTTTCGGATGCACAGTTTGAATTATCAGGAGATGTAGCAAGTGTAAGTACTGGTTTTGATGGATTAGATGGTCACTTGAAAGCAGCAGATATGATGGATGCAGCTGCAACACCAAAATTTACATTCAAAAGTACTTCAGTTACAAGTAAAGGAGGTAAAAATCTTGAAGTGAAAGGTGATTTAACATTACACGGAATTACTAAACCTGTTACTCTAGATGCGACTTTTAATGGTTCTTTGGTTCACCCAATGTCTAAGAAAAATGTTGCTGGGTTTAAATTAACAGGAAAAATCAACCGTAAAGATTTTAATGTAGGTAAAGATTTACCAGACATGGTAGCAAGTGATATCGTTACGATCAACGCAACAACAGAATTTGCAAAAAACTAATATGAAAAGATTTTTTTCTTTAGTAACGCTATCTATTTTATGGGTAGCGTTTGCTTTTTCTCCGAGTGAGAATATCGCCTGGAAAATTGATAAAAAATATGCGGTTAAATTCTTTAATAAATCTGTTGGAGGAGAATTTCTAACTTTTAAGGGAGAAGTGATTTTTAATCCAATTCAATTAGAGAATAATCGATTTAACTTATCAGTTGATCCATTGTCGGTGAATACAGGAAACAAAATGCAAAACGGTCATATTCAAAACAAGGATTGGTTAGATTCCAAAGCGTTTCCAAGCATCGATTTTAACTCAACCGCCTTCGAAAAATCAGGTGAGAATTACAATGTATTGGGAGAAATGAATATGCACGGTGTAAAACGCAAAATGAAAATCCCTTTTACTTTCACACCTGATGGTAAAAAGAAAGGAGTAGTAAAATCTACTTTTTCGTTTAATCGTTTTGATTTCAATATTGGTTCACCAACAGATGGAGTTGATTCAGTGATGACAATTGAGGTTACTATGCCTCTAAAGAAGTAGAAAGTAAAAAAAAATAATAGTTAAGCAGGATTTAGTCCTGCTTTTTTTGTTTATAGGTATTTCTTAGTGGTTTAAGATTTAGAAGGGTTAGGTAAGGCCAATCGCAATTTTTTCAAACACAATATAAACTTAATTTATAGTTTGAAAAATCACTAAAATAAAAAAAAGCGTCTCCAAATGGAAACGCTTTTAATGTGATTTGAAAATTCAATTATTTTTTAGAATCAACCTCTACAGCTGCTAATTCATCAGATTGGTAATCACCGTTATCTAATTTAGATTTTAATTTCTTGAAAGTGTCAATCGTGTATTGAACATCTTCCATTGTGTGCGCTGCAGTTGGAATGATACGTAACATAATCACGTCTTTCGGTACTACAGGGTAAATAACGATTGAACAGAAAATATTGTAGTTTTCACGTAAGTCGAACGTTAAGTTTGTAGCTTCTGCTAAAGAACCTTTCATGAAAACAGGTGTTACAGGCGAATTTGTATGACCGATATTGAAACCAGCATCTCTGAATCCGTTTTGTAATGCGTTGGTAATTTCCCAGAGTTTGTTTTTCAATTCAGGACGAGTACGTAACAATTCCAAACGTTTTCTAGCACCAATTGTGATTGTCATTGGTAAAGCTTTAGCAAACATTTGAGAACGCATGTTGTAACGTAAATATTCAACAATACTTTCATCAGCACAAATAAAACCTCCGATAGAAGACATTGATTTAGCAAATGTTCCGAAAAGTACATCGATTTCACCTTGAACACCTTGAGCTTCTCCAGCTCCTTGTCCAGTTTCACCTAAAGTACCAAAACCGTGTGCATCATCCACAAATAAACGGAAGTTGTATGTTCCATTTTTTCTGAATTCAACGATTTCTTTTAATTTTCCTTGGTCTCCAGCCATTCCGAAAACACCTTCCGTAATTACAAGGATACCACCACCAGTTTGTTCAGCCAAACGAGTTGCATTTCTCATTTGTTTGTCGAAACTTTCCATATCATTGTGTTGGAATACGAAACGTTTTCCTGTGTGAAGACGCATACCATCTAAGATGCAAGCGTGAGATTCACTATCATATACAACAATATCATTTCTATCTAATAAGCTATCAATGGCTGAAACCATACCTTGGTAACCGAAGTTTAACAAGATACAATCTTCTTTCCCCATGAAATTAGCTAATTCTGATTCTAATTTTTCGTGTTCAGCTGTTTGTCCGGTCATCATTCTAGCTCCCATAGGGTAAGCTAAACCATATTGTTCAGCAGCTTTCGCATCAGCTTCACGAACTTCAGGATGATTTGCAAGTCCTAAATAGTTGTTTAAAGACCAAACTAAACACTCTTTACCACGGAAAATCATTTTGTTGCCTAATTCACCTTCTAATTTTGGGAATGTGAAATAACCATGAACTCCTTTAGAATATTGTCCGATTGGGCCTCTATTTTTTTTGATTTTATCAAATATGTCTTGTGCCATATTATAAGATTTAAATGTAATTTACATTTTTGTTTGTCATTACAAAATTACAAAGTTTTATACGTAAACGAAAAACGAGAATTATAAATTATCAACAACCAAAGGTGTTAATTAGCCCATTCGGAAAAATCTTCATTTTGATTCTATATATTTGCAAAAAATAATATTCTAAGGAAATGGCTTTGAAATGTGGTATTGTAGGATTACCAAATGTAGGTAAATCAACACTTTTTAATTGTTTGTCGAATGCTAAAGCACAATCAGCAAACTTCCCTTTTTGTACAATTGAACCGAATGTAGGAACAATTTCAGTTCCAGATCCACGTTTGGAAAAATTGGAGTCATTAGTAAATCCTGAAAGAGTAGTTCCTACAACCATGGAGATTGTTGATATTGCGGGTTTAGTAAAAGGGGCTTCCAAGGGAGAAGGGTTAGGGAACCAATTCTTAGCAAATATTCGTGAAACGGACGCTATTATTCATGTGTTGAGATGTTTTGATGACGGAAATATCATTCACGTTGATGGTACTGTAGATCCTATCCGTGATAAAGAAGTGATTGATTTAGAATTACAATTGAAAGACTTAGAATCAATTGAGAAAAAAATACAATCGTTAGTTCGTAATTTAAAATCGGGAGACAAAGAGGTTTTAAAGGAAAATGAACTTTCAGCTCGTATTAAAGAGCATTTAGAAAAAGGACTTTCTGTTAGAAGTTTAGAAATGGATGACAACGAAAAAGAAATGGTAAAACGTTTTCATTTAATTACTTCTAAACCTGTAATGTATTTGTGTAATGTTGATGAAGCTTCAGTGAAGACAGGTAATCAATACGTTGACAAAGTAAGAGAACATGTTAAAGCTGAAAATGCTGAAGTATTGGTGATCGGTGCAAAGATTGAGGCTGATATAACGGAGTTGGAAACTTATGAAGAACGTCAAATGTTTTTAGAAGAATTAGGTTTAGAGGAGCCGGGGGTAAATCGCTTAATTCGTTCGGCGTATGCACTTTTAGATTTATACACTTATTTTACAGCAGGTGTGAAAGAAGTAAGAGCTTGGACGATTACAAAAGGAATGACTGCTCCGCAAGCTGCTGGTGTTATCCATACAGATTTCGAAAAAGGGTTTATTCGTGCTGAAGTAATGAAATATGTAGATTACACAACCTATGGTTCTGAGTCAGCTGTGAAAGATGCAGGTAAATTTAAGGTAGAAGGAAAAGAATATGTAGTTGAAGATGGCGATATTATGCACTTTAGATTTAATGTGTAAACCTTCCTCCCTTGAAGGAGGTAGAAATTGATAATAAAAAAACCCAGTTGCGAAACTGGGTTTTTTTATACAATCTAGTTTTTAATACTCATCTTCATTAAAAAGGAAATCGTCCTTTGATGGATAATCCGGCCAAATTTCTTCGATGCTTTCATAAACATCACCCTCATCTTCTAAATCTTGTAAGTTTTCAACCACTTCCAAAGGTGCACCATGACGGATAGCGAAATCAATCAACTCATCTTTTGTTGCTGGCCAAGGAGCGTCTTCCAAATAAGATGCTAACTCTAAAGTCCAATACATAGGTCTTAGTTTTGATAGTTAAATTTGGCACAAAAAAATAAAATTAAAATGAAAAAATCAACGATTTACATAAATTTAATTTCAAAAAAATATTTAGTTGTAAAATATTTAAAATCAAACGGCTGTAAATTAATAAGAGTAAGTCAATTTATTTGTTGAGTTTTATTCTGAATTGTGGAAATGTTTCAATTGCTATCCAAAAATATTTAATTAAATTTGCGCTCAATTTGTAGTATAGTTTTTGTCAAATTGAAATCTAAATAGCGCATTTTATGCCAAAAAACGAATCCATTAAATCCGTATTAATCATCGGAAGTGGTCCTATAGTAATAGGGCAGGCTTGCGAATTTGATTATTCTGGCTCTCAAGCCGCTCGTTCTCTTCGTGAAGAAGGAATTGAAGTTACTTTAATAAACTCTAATCCTGCAACAATTATGACTGATAAGATTGTTGCGGATAATGTTTATTTATGGCCTTTGGAACCGGAGTACATCGAGAAAATTTTAAATCTTCACAAAATTGATGCTGTTCTTCCTACTATGGGAGGTCAAACAGGACTAAACCTTGCTATGAAGTGTGAGGAAATGGGGATTTGGGAAGAGTACGGAGTGAAAATGATCGGTGTTGATATTGATGCGATTAATATTACGGAAGATAGAGAACAGTTTAGAGAGTTAATGGGGAAAATAGATGTTCCTATGGCTCCTCAGAAAACAGCTAAATCTTTCTTGGAAGGAAAAGAAATTGCACAAGAATTTGGATTCCCTTTGTGTATCAGAGCATCGTTTACACTTGGTGGTGCGGGTGCTTCTGTGGTACATGATCCAAAAGAATTTGATACTTTATTAGAAAGAGGTTTACAATTATCACCGATTCATGAGGTGATGATTGATAAAGCGCTTTTAGGCTGGAAAGAATATGAGTTGGAGTTATTAAGAGATAACAATGATAACGTGGTTATTATTTGTTCAATCGAAAATTTTGACCCTCTTGGAATACATACAGGTGACTCGATTACGGTTGCTCCTGCAATGACTTTGTCTGATACGACTTTCCAACGCATGCGAGACATGTCAATCAAAATGATGCGTTCAATCGGTAATTTCGCTGGAGGATGTAACGTTCAGTTTGCTGTTTCACCTGACGAAAAAGAAGAAATTATTGCGATTGAGATTAACCCTCGTGTTTCTCGTTCATCTGCACTAGCTTCTAAGGCAACAGGATATCCGATTGCTAAAATTGCATCGAAATTGGCGATTGGTTACAACTTGGATGAGTTGAAAAACCAAATTACAAAAAGTACTTCTGCGTTGTTCGAGCCTACTTTAGATTATGTAATCGTTAAAATACCAAGATGGAACTTTAACAAATTCCCTGGTACTGACAGAAGATTAGGTCTTCAGATGAAATCAGTAGGGGAAGTTATGGGAATTGGTCGATCGTTCCAAGAAGCATTACAAAAAGCATGTCAATCGTTGGAAATTAATCGTAACGGATTAGGAGCTGACGGGAAAGAATTAACAAACCAAGAGCAAATTTTACATTCGTTAGAAAATGCATCTTGGAACCGTTTATTCCATGTTTATGATGCTATTAAATTAGGAATTCCGTTTAAAACGATTCACGATAAAACAAAAATCGATTTTTGGTTTTTAAAGCAAATTGAAGATTTAATCAAGCTAGAGCGTAAAATTGAGAAATACCATTTAGGTAATTTCCCGAAAGAGTTGATGTTTGAAGCAAAACAAAAAGGGTATGCTGATAGACAAATTGCTCATTTACTTCGTTGTTTAGAGTCTGAGGTTCATGTGAAAAGAACTGAAATGGGTATCAAACGTGTTTTCAAATTAGTAGATACATGTGCTGCGGAGTTTGAAGCAAAAACACCTTATTACTATTCAACTTTCGAGTATGAAAACGAAAGTATCGTTACAGATAAAAAGAAAATTGTTGTACTAGGTTCAGGACCAAACCGAATTGGTCAAGGAATTGAGTTTGATTACAGTTGTGTCCATGGTGTTTTAGCAGCGAAAGAGTGTGGCTATGAAACAATTATGATCAACTGTAACCCAGAAACAGTTTCTACAGATTTCGACACTGCTGACAAATTATATTTTGAACCTGTTTTCTGGGAACATATTTATGATATTATTCAACATGAGAATCCTGAAGGGGTTATTGTTCAGTTGGGTGGTCAAACAGCACTTAAGTTAGCGGAGAAACTTCATCGTTTTGGTATTAAAATCATTGGTACAAGTTATGAAGCGTTAGATTTGGCAGAAGATAGAGGACGTTTTTCTAAATTATTAGAAGAAAATAATGTTCTTTTCCCTAAGTATGGTGTAGTTGAAGATGCAGAACAAGCATTAAAATTATCGGATGATTTAGGATTTCCATTGTTAGTTCGCCCTTCTTATGTTTTGGGTGGACAAAAAATGAAAATTGTTATCAATAAAGAAGAATTAGAACACCATGTGGTTGATATCATCGGTGAAATGGGGAGCAATCAGATTTTGTTAGACCATTTTATTGGAGGTGCAATCGAAGCGGAAGCTGATGCTATTTGTGATGGCGAAGATGTGTATATCATTGGTGTCATGCAACATATTGAACCTGCAGGTATTCACTCTGGTGATTCTTATGCAGTTTTGCCTCCATATAATTTAGGAGACATGGTATTGCTTCAAATCGAAGAGATAACTAAAAAAGTAGCTTTAGCTTTAAAAACGAAAGGATTAATCAATATTCAGTTTGCTATTAAAGATGATAAAGTATATGTAATTGAAGCAAACCCAAGAGCTTCTAGAACAGTACCTTTCATTGCAAAAGCTTATGATGAACCTTATGTTAACTATGCAACAAAAGTGATGTTAGGCCATTCTAAAGTGAAGGATTTTAAATTCAATCCTAAAAAAGAAGGATATGCAATTAAAATTCCAGTTTTCTCCTATGAGAAATTCCCTGATGTGAAAAAAGAATTAGGTCCTGAAATGAAATCTACGGGAGAAGGAATTCGTTTTGTTAAAAACTTAAAAGATCCTTTCTTTGTAAAGATATATTCAGAACGAAACATGCATTTGTCTAGATAATGGTACTAATCGCTAGTATTCAAGGAACCTTTAAAATGATTCTGATGATAATCGGAGGAGCTGTATTACTTCGATTTTTAGGTCAGCTTTTAATTGTAAAAAGGAATTTAGCGGAACAAAAAAGGCACGAAGATTTTCAAAAAGAATTAGAAAGAAATCGGTCTTTTTATAAAAAAAACACAGGAAAAATTAATATTCTAGGAAAAAATAAGCCGACCAATTTCCAGGATGTTGACTATGAAGAAGTATAAATTTAAGTCCACTTTAACTAAGTGGACTTTTTTAGTTTAATAAATTATGAAACAGTTTTTTAAATCAAATTGGAAGCATTTTACTGTAGTTGGAATTATCATTACAGTAACTTTCGTTTATTTTAATCTTCAATTTCAAGGATATGGATTGAAACAACATGATATTGAACAATTCGGAGGTGCTTCTCACGAAATTCAATATTATCGAGAGCATACAGGGAAAGAAACATTGTGGACAAACTCTATGTTTGGCGGTATGCCTTCAACTCAAATTTCTGTAATTTATGAAGGAAACTATATTAAAAATGCAATTGATAGTTTTTTAAAAGTTCTTCCTCCTCCTGCAGGTCCTGCTATGCTTTACATGTTGGGTTTTTATATTCTGATGTTGTGTTTGAATATTAACCCTTGGGTTGGACTTCTTGGTTCTTTAGCTTTTGGTTTTTCAAGTTATGATATCATTATTATTCAAGCGGGTCACAATACCAAAGCACTCGCTGTAGCTTTTATGGCACCCGTAGTAGGGGCATTTATAATGTCTTATCAACGTAATTTGAAGTGGGGTATAATTTTATCTGCGTTATTTATGTTGATTGAACTGTCAATGAATCATTTACAGGTAACCTATTATCTTGGGATATTATTAGTTGGCTTGTGTATAGTAATGTTTGTAAATGCCTTATTAAAGAAAGATTTTAAACGCTTTTTGATTGCATCTTTGGGAATAGGTGTGGCATATTTTTTAGCATTATTGGTTAATTATGGAAATATTTCCATGACTAAAGATTATGCAAAACACACAATTAGAGGTGGGAATGATATCACAATATTACCAAATGGTGTTTCAAATGCTGAAAATTCAACCACTGGTTTGGATAAAGATTACATTACACAATGGAGTTATGGTGTTGGTGAATCATTTACATTGATATCTCCTTATGTGAAAGGTGGAGGGACTGTCGCCTTAGCGGATTCACCTTTTGCAGAGCATGTAGACAAGGTAGAATTATCTCCTGAACAACGCAAAAACGTAATGAATTCAACCGTTTATTGGGGAGAACAACCGATGACATCAGGTCCAGTTTACATAGGTATCATTGTTGTTTTCTTAGCGCTTTTAGGTTTAGTATTTTTACAAAATCCAGTAAAATGGGCTCTTTTTGGAGTTACTATATTAACTCTTGCGCTTTCTTGGGGTAAAAATTTCATGGGATTAACTGATTTTTTTCTTGAAAACATACCTGGATATAATAAGTTTAGAGCAGTTACTATTATACTTGTTATGGTTGAGTTGTGTGTGCCAATTTTAGGTGTTTTATTTTTAGATTATTTAATCAAAGAGAGAGAATTAATCAAAGAAAAAAAGAAGATGTTTTTAATTGCTTCTGGTGTCTTTGTTGTTTTATTATTTGCCATAAAATCAGTTGGTTTAGGAGATGGGTATGCATCTTCTAATGATCAAATTCAAATCGATAATGTAGAATCAAATATTAAATCGCAAATACTTGGGATGGATCCATCTGTTCTTCTTACACAATATCAGCTGGATGTAAATAATCCTACACAACTGGATCAATTTATTAAACAACAAAGTGCACCATATTTAGAAGGTTTTGAGGGGATAAAAAAGGTGAGAGAATCGATTTTTAACGATAGCATGAATCGATCAATTTTGTTGACCATTCTTGCAATTGGGTTGATTGCAGCCTTGTTTTATACAGAAATGAAGTCAGATTTAGTAGTTATTGGTTTGGTGGTAATAACTGCAATTGATTTGATTCCTGTAGCAAAAAATTATCTAGGTAATCAAGAACAAGGAAATGGGTATAAATTTTGGGCTGAAAGGGGCCAAACTTTATTTCCAATGGAGGCCTCTGTTGCAGATAGAAGCATTATGGAAAACGAAATTGCTAGTAATCCTAAACTGAAAAGTATTTTGAAGAAAGCTGAAAACGAAGGTATTGCTAAAGCAATGGAATTGGAACTTTCTGGCGCGGCGAAATCTCGTGTTATTGATGCATATAAGTTTTCCGAATTAAATAAAAACACAAACTATCGTGTTTTTGACATGTCTGGTGGTTTTAATAGTGCTAATTCATCCTATTTTCACAAAGCTTTAGGTGGGTATCATGGTGCGAAATTGAGAAATATTCAAAATCTATTTGATTTTCATATTACAACTTCTAATTATAAGGTATATGACATGCTAAATGTTAAATATTTTATTTCAAATGGTAATCAGGTTCAACCGAATCCTACAGCACTTGGTAATGCTTGGTTTGTTTCTTCAATTAGAAAAGTAAATAATCCAAACGATGAAATTCGTTCTTTAGGTTCTCTACTTGATTTAGAGAATGCTTTCCAAGGAACACTTTTAGTAAATGGTATAGCTTCAAGTAAAATAAAGGCGTTTAGTTCGGATAAGATTCAATATGTTTTGAAGTCAGATACAATATCAGTACCAATGTCTAATGGTTTAACAGAAGGTATGGAAGCAATGTTTGTGATGGATGTAAACGGAAAAACAAATTTAGTTCCATTACAAACGTTGGAAATGGATACTGCGAAGTCTTTCTTGAAATTGGTTAAAATCAAAAATGCGAAGGAGTTTAAACCAAATGAAGAAGCTATTATGCTAACTGATGAATTTTCAAAAATTGGTAAGTCTAAATTTGATGCACAAGGGACGATTAAAATGACTTCCTATGAACCAAACAAAATTTCTTATTCCTCTAATACAAATTCGGAACAATTTGCTGTTTTTTCTGAAATTTATTATCCTGAAGGTTGGACAGCTAAATTAGATGGAAAAGAGGTTGATATTGTTAAAACAGATTATTTATTAAGAGGATTGAAAGTCCCTGCAGGTAAACATAAAATCGAGTTTACATTTGATTTACCAAAATATCATTCTTCGGGTACTTTAGCTTCAATTGCTTCAATTCTAGTTTTGTTAGCAATAGGTGCTGGTATTTATACAGACCGAAAAAAGAAAAACGAAGCATAAACGAAAAGCTGTCAATCGGGCAGCTTTTATTTAACACTTACCATTAAAATTAATCATTCTACCATGAAAGTTCTAGTAATCGGTGCAAGTAATAATCCTGATCGATATGCTTATAAAGCAGTAGAAATGTTATTGGAGTATAAGCACCAACCTATTCCATTTTCTCAGAAAAAAGCCGATGTATGTGGTTTGAAAATTGAAAATGAATGGAAAATGTGGGAGGAAGTACACACTATTACATTATATATAAATCCAAAATTACAAGAGAATTATTACGATCTTATTATTCAATTAAATCCTAAAAGAGTGATTTTTAATCCTGGTACAGAGAATAAATATTTTCAAAATGAATTAAATATTAATGGAATAGAAGCAATAGAGGCATGCACATTGGTGATGCTTCGAACAAATCAATTTTAATTTTACAAGCTACTTTATTGCTTTTTAATCCCTAAAAACTAATATTTCGGAATCCATGGTTGTTCAGGTGCACCCAAATCTTGTGTGAGTTTTCGAGAAAGAACAAATAGATAGTCACTCAAACGGTTTAAATATTTTAGAATTACTAAATCGACAGTTTCTTCTTCGTGAAGGTGATTGGTCATTCTTTCTGCTCTTCTACAAACACATCTAGCTATATGACAATAAGAGACTGTGGTATGTCCGCCAGGTAAAACAAAAGATTTCATTGTTGGTAGCGTAGCATCCATTTCATCAATCCAATCTTCCAATTCTTTGATGTCATCTGTGCTGATTTCAGGAAGTTTCATTGTTGATTTTTTTGGATCTGACGCTAAATGGGAGCCTATAGTGAATAATCTGTCTTGGATTGAAATAATTTGATCAACATACTTGAGGTTTATAGACTGATCTCTTATTAAACCTAAATATGAATTAAGCTCGTCTACGGACCCATATGACTCTATTCGAATAGCGTGCTTAGGTATACGAGTACCTCCAATTAACTGTGTAGTGCCCCCATCACCTGTGCGTGTATATATTTTCATAATTTAATAATGTAAAATAAAATGTTCTTTTTCTTTATTTTGCTTCAGTAAAACTATACCTAATTTAAATAGGTCTATCGTTAAATGAAAACGCTTATCTAATATGATTTGTTTCCAAGCTTGTAACATATCGGTAGACCATCGAATGTCATCAATGATAATAATAGTATCATTGTGAGTGTGTTTTAAGCTTTTTTCTAGATGTTTAAATAATTGTTTACTTGTATGATCTCCATCAATGAAAATGAGATCGTATTTGATTTCTGTTTGATTTTCAAAAAATCTATCGAAAGTTGTGTGATGAAAATTGATTTTATGATTTGGTAAAGTGGTACTGTTTTTTGTATTTATTTCATATAGCGTTTTACTTCCCTCTATTGTATCTATTTCACCTAAAGAATTACCTAGAGAAATTGCCAGACTTCCAAAACCAAAGTTAGTACCGAGCTCTAAAATTCGTTTTGGTTTATAATGTTTTGATATTTTATATAATAATTCCCAGTATTTACCTTTAGATCTAGCAATCTTTGCAAAATTCTTGATTTGTATGTGTGTTTGTTTTCTTTTTGATCCTGCGCCAAAGGAATCAAATTCGTATTTGTTTTTATCGTTGTACAACAATGAAGTATATTGAGCGAGTATTTTTTTATCCTTTTCAGCAACTTTTTGAGAAAAACATACGTCTATTAAATCAAAAACAAATGGAGAATGTATATGATGTCTCCCTTTGGCTTTTGCAAAGTATTTAATATATTCGCATATTATATTCACACTACAAATAAACAAAAAAGATTCTGAATCATGAAGTCCGTACAAATTGATGTAAACAGTGTAGATGCACAAAGGGATAGAGTTTTTGGTGAACAACCTGAATTAAAATTGGTTAGCCCTTGTAAATTAGGTGAAGGAATCATCAATTCTGATGAAGAACAAAGAGAGTTATTGATTAATAAATTTGAAAACACAGATTTAAAAACAACCTTTTTTATACCCGCTTCTGGTTCTGGATCAAGAATGTTTCAGTTTTTATTTGATTTTTTAGAAGATCCCACCGAGGAAAATACCAGTCAAGTAGAGCGATTTTTGAATTATATCGAGGATTTCGCTTTTTTCAACAAATTACCAATTGATATTCGTAAGAAAATTAAAAATAATGATATAAATCTAGACGAGTTTGTTCGTTATTTATTGACTGAGGTAGGAATGGGATATGGTGATCTACCAAAAGGATTAATTCCATTTCATAAAAATGGACCTTTTGTGTTGAATCCCTATCAAGAGCAACTGTTACAAGGATTACAGGTCAAAGAAGAAAACACGGCTTTTCATTACACAATTAAAGCTGCGTTTGAAGAGAAGATTGATCAAGAATTGACTGGTCTACAAGGAGTTATTGGTCATGATGTAGAAGTTGCTTTTTCTTATCAAGATGCGTCTACTGATGCTATAGCTTTTGACGATGAAAGAAATCCATTGTTCTTGGATAATGGTGATATTCTTACCAGACCTTCAGGACACGGAGCACTTTTGGATAATTTAAATACTATAACTTCTGATTTGATTTTTATCAAAAATATTGATAACGTTCAACATTTTGCTAAATCTAAAGTTTCTCAAGAAACGTGGAAGTATTTAGGAGGCATGGCGATTTGGTTTCAAGAACGAATCGGTAAATTAATTAAGTCTCCATCGGTGGATGAATTAATTAAATTAAATAATCGCTATCAGTTTTTACACCCAAATTTAATCTCAGAACTAACTGATCAAGATATACCTGATTTATTGAACCGCCCATTTAGAATATGTGGTATGGTTCGAAATGAAGGACAAGCGGGTGGAGGTCCATTTTGGGTTGAGGAAGAAGGAAAGATTTCCAAACAAATAGTTGAGAAATCTCAAATTAACCTGAAAGGGAAGCAATATCGATTAATGGTCCAATCAACTCACTTTAATCCGGTTGTTATTGTCGCTGTTAATAAGGATAGTAATGGAAAACCTTTTGATTTAAGGAATTTTTGTGATGACAGTAAATACTTTGTTGTGAATAAAAAATACAAAGGAAAAAACATTTCCTTTTCTGAATTTCCTGGGTTATGGAACGGATCTATGGCTTATTGGAATACCATTTTTGTAGAAATTCCAACTAAAGCTTTCAGTCCTGTTAAAACGGTTTTAGATTTACTCGGCAAAGCTCACAAAGAAGATTAATTTTTACTTACTTTTTCTTCTTTTTAATAGAAATTGTTGTAATAAAAAATTCAAAGGTTCGTTTGTATCAATTTGAATGAAATCTATCTTTTGTTGTCCAAGTTTTAATTTTATTTTTTCAAAATAGGATTGTACCTTTTCCTTGTAGTTTTCTTTAAATTCATTAGGTTGTAGTCGTATTTCTTCTTGCGTTTCCATGTCGACAATACGAATAGGGCGATTAGGTAGTTGAAAATCAATTTCTTGTTTTTTGTCTGTTACATGAAAAACAATTACTTCGTGTTTGTTATATTTTAAATGTTGAATCGCCTCTATAAATTCAGACTCCTTTTCAGGCGAATCAAGCAGATCACTAAATAAAATCACTAAACTCCTTTTATGTATAGATTCTGCAATTGTATGGAGTGAAGTGATTAAATCTGTAGAATGAGCCTGATTTGGTCTATATTCATGGAGGTATTTTTCTAATTCTTGATACAAAAAATGAAGATGACTCTGAGATGATTTTGCAGGCGTATGCAGATTTAAATCTGTATCAAAACAAGTAACTCCTACAGCATCTCTTTGTTTTTTTAGGAGTTCCATGATTGATGCTCCTGCAAGAATCGCATATTCTATTTTAGATAAATTGTCTCCTTCCTGAAAATACATCGAACTGGAGGTGTCAAAAAGTAACTGACAGCGTAAATTGGTTTCTTCGTCATATTTTTTGGTGTATAATCGATCCGTTTTACCATATAATTTCCAATCGATGTGTTTCGTTGATTCACCTTGATTGTAAATCCTATGTTCAGCAAATTCAACAGAGAAACCATGAAATGGGCTTTTGTGTAAACCAGTAATAAAACCTTCTACAGCTTGTTTTGCAAGTAATTCAAGAGTACCAAATTGGGATATATCTGATCGGTTGATTTTACGCATGTTTTCTTTTTTGGTAATAATGCTTAACTAAAATATTCAATAATACACCGGCTAAAATTAAGAAAATACCCGAAAAAGAACTGAAGGGTAATATTTCATGGAACAAAAATGTCCCTACTAGAATGGCATAAATTGAGCCTAAATATTGAAATGGACTTACAATAGTGACGTCTCCAAACATAAAGGATTTAGTCATAAACACTTGTGCAATTTGTGTAAATATTCCTAATATTAATACATAAATCCATTCTACCCCTTGAGGTAGCACAAATTCAAAACAAGTCCAAATAGTCATGACAGGTAACGAAATCATAGGAAATGCAATAACAACATGTAAAGGGTGTTCCGTGTTTTTTAGTTTAACAACAGAAACATAGGCCAACCCAGAGAAAATAGCTGATATAACACCGATTATAATCCAAGTATATAAGGAAAAAGTGTGTGAAATCCCCTCATTTTCAAAAGTGTTTTTACCTATACCAATAACAAATACACCACTTAAAGCTATAATAATGCATAGCCATTGTAGCCATTTTATTTTTTCTTTTAACCAAATGGTTGCAAATATTAAGGTGAATATGGGCGCTAAATATTGTAAAGTTGATGAGATAGCAATGGGCAGAGTATGTATTGTGTAAAAAAACAAAGTCAAAGCAATCATTCCAGCTGTTCCCCGTATCAACAACCATTTTTTATTTTGTCCAATGATGGGTAAATTTTTGGACTTCAATATGAAAGCACTAATTGAAAACGAGATGATAGATCGAAACAGAACCAATTCATGTATTGGAAATGAGGAATATACCGGAAGTGTACTAGATGATGGTCCATTGGTTAAAATTTTCACAAAAAAATTAACAAGCATGAAACATAATCCTGAACCAATCATGTAAAGTATTCCTTTATTTACTTTCATTTTGTAAATGTACTTACTTTAAGTAGAGGCTACAATATTATCATTACGTTAATTTTATTTTAATTAAATGGTAATTTTATGTTGTGTGATAATTTTGGAAACGTTTTTTCTGATTATATTTAAGAATTCAATTTTTAATGGTTAATAAAATTAAAATGATTATGAGCTTCAATTTGAAATGTGTTTTGTTTACTTTTTTAACTTTTAATATGTTTGCTCAAAAATCGGGGGGCGGTATCGAAGATATTGAAGGAAATGTTTATAAAACGGTGATTATTGGTAAACAAGAGTGGATGGCAGATAATCTCAAAGTAACAAAATATAGAAACGGACAACCGATACCTTTTGTTTCGGATAGCACTGTTTGGAGTCAATGGAATGCGGGTGCTTATATGTTTTATAAACATGATGTTAAACATGGTGTTTTATATAATTGGATGGTAGTGAGTGATTTGAGAAAAGTATGTCCTGTTGGTTTTCATGTTCCAACTAATGCTGAATGGGATACGCTTGCTAAAAACTTAGGAGGAAATGAAATTGCAGGCGGAAAAATGAAGTCTAAACTTCATTGGGAATCACCTAATACTGAAGCAACAAATGAAAGCGGCTTTTTTGCTTTACCTAAAGGAAATTATGGTATAAATGGTTCTTTTAATGGAATTGGTCGCAATGCGTATTGGTGGACAGCTACTCAAAATGGAGAGTTAAGTTCTTGGGGAAGAGAAGTTGGCTATAATGATGTCCAATTATTTGTTGGGCATGCTGACAAACGCGATGCTCTTTCTGTAAGATGTGTTAAAGATTAATTTTTACTCATTCTTTCTTTGATTGCTAAGACTTAAAAGATTATTTGTATATTGGCATTACATTAATTTTAAAGTATGCTAATATCAAAAGTTGCTCAATTTTTAATTGTCTCAATTTGTTTATTTTTCTCACTATCTTTTTTCGCTCAAGATGAAATAGAGGATATAGATGATGCCATTTATACTCGAATAAATCCTAAACATTCGCTTACATTAGAATTGGGTTTACCTATAGGTTTGTCCAATAAAGGGTTCAAAGGATTCCTACAAGGAATGGTCAATTTTTCTCCATATTATCATTACAACTTTAAAAATAATATTTCAGTCGGAGTTGGTGCAAATTACAATTTCTTTTGGATTAATCACGTCCTTTCACCAGATAAAAACAACGTTGGTGCTATACACTCTCTTGGAGCTTTTATAGAACTCGGATATGAAAAATTTTATACGGATAGGATAGGAACAGATTTTAGTGTTAAAACAGGGTATTCTCAATTGAATTTTTATTCAGTAAACAACAGGGCTTTAGGATTAGGTACTCCTACCAAAAATATAACTTTTATTGAGCCAACTTTTTCGTTTATTATTACAGCAGATGAGTTTTCATCATTTCGATGGAATCTTGGGTACGCTATTCAAAATTATACCTTTAACCCTTCTAGTCTAGGCTTTACTGATGCAAAAGAGTATAGCTCGGATGATTATCAAAAGTCAACACAATTCTTTTCTTTTGGATTTGGGTATACCTATTACTTCAAGCAACGTTAATATGTTTGTAATAGAAAATACGGTCTCAGCTATTAAATCGTATATGCTAGAAAGACTTTCAGATTTTTACTCTGAACGTGAAATAAATTATTTTTTTAAAAAATCGGTTTGTCAACGTTTAAACTTAAGCGATACCGAATTTCTGCTTGCTTCAGGTAATCGACTTTCTGAATCTGATCTTTTGTTTTTTAGAAGTGTAGTAAAACGCCTACAAGATAAAGAGCCTTTTCAATATATAATTGGCAATACTTGGTTTTATGATCTTCAATTTAAATGTGATAAAAGAGCTTTAATACCTAGGCCTGAGACTGAAGAATTAGTAGATTTGATAATTAAGGAAAATCAAAATAAATCAAATTTAAATCTTTTAGATTTATGTTCTGGTACAGGTTGTATTGCCATTTCATTGGCTAAAAACCTCGAAGAATCTAAAGTGATTGGGGTTGAATTTTCTCAAGATGCTATCGATTTATCTAAGAAAAATGCGTTACTTAATCATGTTGCTGTATCTTTTTTGAATGGAAATGTTTTAGAAAATCTTCCAGTTGAAATTGAAGATAAATCGTTAGATATCATTGTTTCCAATCCTCCTTACATTCCTTTTAAGGATAAAGAGAAAATGGAAAAAAATATATTGGATTTTGAACCTCATATGGCCCTTTTTGTTTCCGATGAAAATCCATTGGTTTTTTACAAATCTATTGCTAAACATGCAACTTATAAACTAAAAAACAAAGGATTCCTCTATTTTGAAATTCACGAAGATTATGGTTCTGAAACAAAAAAAATGTTAGAAGAAATCGGATTTGAAAATATAATGATTTTACAAGATTTACAGGGGAAGAATAGAATGATAAAAGCAAGTTTAAAATAAAAATGGAAGCACAAGAAGCAAAGTTTAAAATCGAAAAACTTACAAAAGAGTTAAATCATCACAATCATTTATATTATGTCGAAAGTAATCCTGAGATTTCTGATTATGATTTTGATATGTTATTAAATGATCTTATTCAATTAGAAAAAGATTTCCCTCAATATGCTTCTGATTTAAGTCCAACAAAAAGAGTTGGTGGAGATATTACCAAAAAGTTTTCTTCTGTTAAACATCGTTTCCCAATGCTTTCATTATCAAATACTTATTCTAGAGAAGATATTATTGATTGGGAGAATAGAATCAAAAAAAGCATAGAAGCCAAAATTGAATATGTTTGTGAATTGAAATACGATGGTGTGGCTATTGGTATTGCCTATGAAAACGGGAAAATAGTTAGAGCAGTAACCCGTGGTGATGGAACTTCAGGTGAAGATGTAACAGCAAATGTTAAAACGATTAAAACAATTCCTCTTCAACTCCAAGGAAATTATCCATCCGATTTTGAAATTAGAGGGGAGATTTATTACCCTTTGTCGAAATTTAAAAAAGTTAATGAAGATCGAAGAGAGGCAGGTGAACCCGAATATGCGAACCCTAGGAATCTAGCGTCAGGCACACTAAAGCAACAAGATTCGCGTATTGTAGCGTCTCGTGGTTTGGATTGTTTTTTATATGGTTTATATGGTGATGATTTGCCGTTAGGTTCACATTTTGAAAGAGTATTGAAAGCAAAAGAGTGGGGCTTTAAAATTCCGCTAATCCAGGATAAATACATTCAAAAAACGGATTCGATTGATGGAATAATGGAATTTATTGAATATTGGGACAAACAACGTGATTCCCTACCTTTTGAGATTGACGGAGTTGTTATTAAAGTAAATAATTATGATGCTCAACAAGAATTAGGGTTTACAGCTAAGTCTCCTCGATGGGCAATTGCTTATAAGTTTAAAGCTGAATGTGTAGAAACAACCTTACAATCAGTCGTTTTTCAGGTAGGTAGAACAGGTTCAATAACACCTGTTGCAAATCTAGATCCTGTGCAATTAGGAGGGACGATTGTGAAAAGAGCATCACTTCACAATGCTGATCAAATTGAAAAATATGATTTACACTTAAATGATTGTGTTTACGTTGAAAAAGGAGGGGAGATTATTCCGAAAATTGTAGGTGTTAACCTCGAAAAACGTAATGATGAGGTTTCAAAGATTGTTTTTCCTGAAAAATGTCCTGAATGTGGTTCTGTTTTAGAACGAACTGAAGGTGAAGCGAATCATTTTTGTCCCAATGATGCTTTGTGTCCTCCGCAAGTAAAAGGACGAATGGAGCATTTTATTGCTCGTAAAGCAATGAATATTGATGGGTTAGGTTCTGAAACGATTGATGCTTTATATAAAGCTGCTTTAGTAAGAAATGTTGCTGATTTATATACATTGCATTTCGATCAAATTTATAACTTAGAACGTATGGCTGAAAAGTCAGCGAATAATTTATTAAAAAGCATCGAGGCTTCTAAAAATGTTCCTTTTGAAAGAGTACTTTTTGCTTTAGGGATTCGTTTTGTTGGTGAGACAGTTGCTAAAAAACTAGCTGAACACTTTGGAGTAATCGAAAAACTTCAATATGCAACTTTTGAAGATTTAATCGCAGTAGATGAAATAGGTGATAAAATTGCTGAATCAATTATTTTATATTTTCAAAATATTGAAAACATCGAAATTATCGAAAAATTAAAGCAATCAGGAGTTCAATTTGAGGCAGAAAAAAAAGAGTTGACTTCCAATCGTTTTGAAGGAATGTCTTTTGTTGTTTCAGGTGTTTTTTCAACTTTTTCAAGGGATGAATTAAAAAAAATAATAGAGGATAACGGAGGGAAAAATGTAGGTTCTATTTCTGCAAAAACAACCTATATAGTTGCAGGAGAAAACATGGGGCCAGCAAAATTGGAGAAAGCCACAAAGTTGGGAGTGAAGATTCTATCTGAAAATGAGTTTATTCAGTTATTGAATTAAATTTATAGGTTATATAATTTTAGTTACTTCATATCTGTATAAAATCTGTTGTTAATTTCACTAAATTTGGTGTGTTAAATTAAATCGTATGAATAAGTTTAAAGGTACTGGTGTAGCATTAGTAACACCATTCAATTCAGATAAATCAGTAGATTTTGATGCGTTAAGAAAATTAGTTCAACTTCAGTTAAACGGAGGTACTGATTTTTTGGTAGTGATGGGAACTACTGCAGAGTCGCCAACTTTATCAAACGAAGAAAAACAAGCAATTTTAGAATTTGTAATTCAAGAGAATGCGGGTAAATTACCAATAGTTTATGGTGTAGGAGGTAACAATACCATAGAAGTTGAAAAAGCAATTGCAAACGTTCCTGCTGGTGTGGATGGAATACTTTCTGTTTCGCCGTATTATAACAAACCTACGCAAGAAGGTATTTACCAACATTTTAAAGCGATAGCTGAAGCTAGTAAATTGCCAATCATTTTATACAATGTTCCTGGTCGAACAGGTTCAAATATGTTAGCTCAAACAACATTGAGATTAGCCGAACTACCTAATATTGTAGCTGTGAAAGAAGCCTCTGGCAATATGGATCAGATTATGGATATAATTAGACTTGCTCCAGAAGGTTTTTCTGTTTTATCTGGAGATGATGCGATTACGATGCCATTAATTGCTTGTGGTGCAGTAGGAGTTATTTCGGTTGTAGCAAATGCGTTACCGGAGGTATTTTCATCGATGATTAATGCTTCGTTAAATGGAGATTTTTCATTTGCTAAATTAATTCACAACGATTTACTACCTATAACTAAGATGTTTTTCGAAGAAGGAAACCCTGGAGGTGTAAAAGTAGCTTTAGAAAATAGAGGAGTTATGTCACAACATCTAAGATTACCACTTGTTCCTGTATCAGCTGATTTAGGTGCTAGAATTAATAATGAGATGAAATCATTATTGACATTTGTTAAATAAGTTTCTAATATAAATAGGCCGATCATAAAAAATGAATTCAATTCATGAATAAATACCAAGAAATAAAACATTTAGTAGAAAATGTATCAAAAATTGTAATTACATCTCATAAATCACCTGATGGCGATTCGATAGGAAGTTCGCTTGGTTTGTATTTGGTTTTGAAATCTTTAGGGAAAGATGTAGTTGTATGTCATCCTGATCCAGCTCCCGATTATTTACATTGGGTACCTTTTGTAGATGAAATACAAAATTGGGAAGAAGATAAAGAAAAGGTCGTTACTTTAATGAACGAAGCCGAATTAATCTTTTCTTTGGATTATAATGAGCCTGGAAGGATGGGAGAAGACATGGGAAATGCTTTAAGAGGAACTCATGCAAAGAAGATAATGATCGATCATCATTTACATCCCGAAAATTATGTTGATGTAATGTTATCAGATACTACTTCATGTTCCACATGTCAATTAGTATATGATGTGGTAGATAAAGCTGGATGGACTGAATTTTTAAGTGCTGATGCTGGAATTTGTTTGTATTTAGGGATTATGACTGATTCTGGTTCGTTTCGTTTTCCTTCGGTACTTCCTCATACACATGAAGTTGTGTCTAAACTGCTTAAATTAGATATAAATCATGCTGTTATACATGAAAATATCAATGATACAAATACCTTAGATCGTCTTCGTTTGAAAGGGTATGCGTGTGCTGAAAAATTGGTAGTAAACGAAGAATTTAAAATAGCATATATCTGGTTAACTCAAGATGAATTGAAGCGTTTTAATCACCAAAAAGGAGATACAGAAGGGTTAGTGAATACTGCATTATCTATTTTAGGTATGAAAGTCGCTATTTTGTTTACCGAATCTGATGGTTATGTTAAAATCTCGTTTAGATCTAAAGGGGGAGACAATCCTGTAAATGTGCTAGCATCATCTCACTTTAATGGTGGTGGACACGCAAATGCTTCTGGCGGGCGTTTTGATGGCAAAATTGAAGACGCAATAAAATTGTTTTTTGAAGTTGCTCCTCAATTCTTTTTAAATTAATAATCCATGAAGGCCTTATTTTTTATTCTTCCGTTGCTTATGGTTTATTCTTGTAGTTCAAATGATGAATTTCAAAAAGATATCGATTGGGACAAGAAAAAATCGATGGATTTAAATCGAAAACTAGCTAAAAAGGAGAAGCTGGATATCTTGATGTATTTAGAAAACCATCCCCAATGGAAAATGGAACAAACAGGTTCGGGGTTGTTTTACCAAATTATCAAGAAAAAAGAAGGGGAAATTCATGCTAAACCAGGAATGGAAGTTGCTGTAAAATATAAAATTTCTTTTTTGAATGGTGATTTGTGTTATGAAACTCCCAAAAACCAACTATCTTATTTCAAAATAGATCATTCTGACATTGAGTCTGGTGTGCAAGAAGGGGTAAAAAAAATGAGGAAAGGAGAAAAAGCAGTCTTTATCGTTTCATCTCATTTAGCACATGGTATTACTGGAGATCAAAATAAAATCCCCCCTGCAACATCACTCGTTGTTGAAATTGAATTAGTTGATTTATTTTAAATTCTATTTATGAAGTATATCTATTTATCCTTAGTTGTCATTTTGTTTTCTTGTTCTGTTGAAGGTGTAACAAATGAAAAAGAAAATATTGACAATCCGAAAGTCATTAAGTCTGACTTAAAACAGACGTTTAGTGAAAATAAAACATTGAAACCAACGACAATAAAAGATCAAAAATCCTTTGAAAATGGTTTGAAAATTAAATGGTTTAAACATGGGAAAGGGGGGGAGATTAATAAGGAGGATGTGATTTTGATTAATTACCAAGTTTTTCTTGAAGATGGCACCTTAGTTGATGGAAATGAACTGCTGTCAAGACCTAATCTACCATTTTTGGTTGGTTATGGTATGCAAACCAAGGGTTGGGATATCGTACTTACTTCTCTACGTATAGGAGATTTTGTTGAGATTTTTATCCCCTCTAATTTAGCGAGAGGTAAAGATGGAATCAAAGGATTGATTCCTCCAAATGCAAACAACATCATTCGTTTAAAAGTGGTACAAAAAATCAATCCTACAAAAATAATTGATGGAGTAAAAGTTTGGTTACTTGAAGAAAATAAGACTGAGAATAAACACGCTGGTGAGCAAAATCAAGTTGAATTTCATTATATGGTAGGTACTCCAACAAACCCAAAATATGACATTAGTTACCAAAGAAATAAACCCTTTAGGTTGAAATTTGATGACAAAGGAATTGTCGAAGGTCTTAAAAAAGGCTTGATGAATTGTAAAAGATCTGATAAACTTTGGATTGTCGTTCCTTCTGAACAAGCATATGGTGCTAAAGGTTATTTAGACCTTGTGAAGCCTAATGAGAAATTATTCTATGATATTTTTGTGATGGAAGTATATTGATTTTAAGTTCGATTTTTGTATATTTGGACTTCTTCGAAATTTTTTTGGAGAAATTTTAATTGTTTTAAAGCTAAATACAAGCATCTTTTATTCTTTTTTTGCTTGATAAATAGATATATATGAGAAAAGTACTTTTAGGCTTATTGCTTGTTTCATCCGTTTACAGTTTCTCTCAACAACGAAGAACAATCAATACCGAAGAAGATTTAATCTTTGATACAGATCAAGAAGAATTTTTTTTAGACAATACCTTTGACGGGATTTTAAATCACGAAGTTCACAGAAAAGTTACCCAAGATAATCGTTTGAATTTTTCAATGAATTGGGATAATGATTTTTTATTTGCTTCAAAAAAGAGAAATTCAATCGCTAATTTCGAAGATACACTTTGGTTGTGTGTTGGTGATTCACTTTCAAAAGAATTCCATGTTCCCTTTGATGGTTATTTGACTTCTCATTTTGGGCCTCGTCACGGCAGACCACATCATGGTGTGGATATCTCTTTGAAAACAGGAGATATGATATATTCAGCTTGGAGTGGAAAAGTAAGGTATGCAAAATTCAATAAAGGTGGTTACGGAAATTTAGTAGTGATAAGACATTATAATGGCTTAGAAACTTTTTATGCTCATTTAAGTAAAATTCTTGTTTTACCCAATCAAGATGTTGTGGCTGGTGAACCAATTGGTTTAGGTGGTAATACCGGTAGATCTTTCGGTCCTCACCTTCATTTTGAAGTGCGTTTTTACGACATTCCTATTAATCCGGAACACATTATCGATTTTGCTAAAAAAGATGTTAAAGATGCTAATGTGTTAGTATATAAAGATATATTTAAAGTTCACTTGCCAGGACAACAACCTAAAATCGAATTTCCTGAAGAGCAAGAGGAAGAACATGACCATAGTGTAGAAGCAGGTGATGTGCTTGCAGGGGTAGCGTTGCCTATCGCTGAAAAAGTGAATAAGACAGATGCAAAACCTACTGCACCAAAAGAGTTTAGAAAATACCACAGAGTCAAATCGGGAGATAACTTATCTAAAATTGCCAAACAATACGGTATAACTTTAGATAAAATATCCGACCTGAATGGTATTAAAACCAACAAAACTATTGATGTTGGTCAAATGATTCGTGTGAAATAATATTCGATGAAAGTTTTTCTTAGTTTTTTTTCTTTAGTTTTTATTTTATCGGCATGTTCTGAATATTCTAGAGTAATCAAATCAGATGATTACGAAAGAAAATACGTGCTTGCTAATGAATTGTTTAACGATAAAAGCTATGTGAAGGCTATAAATTTATACGAACAAGTATATCAGAGAAATCCTAAAAATAGTCAAGGAGAGAAATCTTACTTCAACCTTGCTGATGCTAATTTTAATTTAGGAGATTATTTAATGGCATCTTATTATTATTCGACTTTCTCTGAGAAATTTCCTGAGAGTTCAAAGTGTGAAGACGCAGCATTCAAAAATTTAATTTGTTTGATTAAAGATACCCCTAAATATTCTTTAGATCAATCGGAAACAAATATTGCACTGAATGAAATCCAACTTTTTGTTTACAAGTACTCGAGATCAACCAAGATTGATTCTTGTAATTTCATGATGGATCAATTAAGAAGTAGACTTGAATTGAAGGATTTCGAATCTGTAAAATTGTATGACAAAACAGAAAACTATGTATCTGCTGTAACTACAGCTGAAACATTTATTAATGATTACCCAACTTCTAAATTCAAAGAGAAAACATTTGAAATTTTAATCAGAAATTCCTTTTTACTAGCAATTAATAGTGTAGAAGAGAAAAAAACAGAGAGAATTGCTAAAACTATCGAAAGATATAATAACTTTGTAATTGAGTTTCCTTCAAGTGAATTAAATTTTCAACTTTCTGAGAAAATTGCTAAATTGAAGAAAATTTTATAAAAATCTTAATTAAATTAAAGATATGAATTTTAAAAACACTAATTCTGAGCGTTCAACGGTAACTAGAGACACAATTAACTTCGAAGAAAAAACAGGAAATTTGTATGAATCTATCGTTGTAATGTCAAGAAGATCTAACCAAATCGCTTCAGAGTTGAAAGAAGAGTTGACTAGTAAACTTCACGAATTTGCTTCATCTACTGACAACCTAGAAGAAGTTTTTGAAAATCGTGAACAAATTGAAATTTCTAAATATTACGAAAAACTTCCTAAGCCAGTTGCTATTGCAATGAGTGAAATGTTGGAAGACAAAATCAATGTTCGTAAAATTGAAGAATAAATAAAATGAAAGGCAAACGCATCCTTATCGGGATTACGGGAGGTATTGCTGCGTATAAAATTGCTTTTCTGATTAGATTATTAAAAAAACAAGGGGCAGAAGTCAAATGTATAATGACTCCTGCCTCTTCTGATTTTATACCCCCTCTAACCATAGCAACGTTATCTGAAAATCCTGCCTATGTTGATTTTTGGAATAGACAAAATGGGCAATGGACAAACCATGTTGACCTTGGTATGTGGCCTGATGTTTTTATCATCGCTCCACTGACAGCTAATACACTTGCTAAATTAGCAAATGGCTATTGCGATAATCTATTAACTGCCACTTATTTATCTGCTAAATGTCCGGTCGTTGTTTCTCCAGCGATGGATTTGGATATGTATGCCCACAGTGCTACATCGAATAACTTAAATAAGCTTGCATCTTTTGGGGTTCGTATACTGCCTGCTGAAGAAGGGGAGCTGGCAAGCGGTCTTGTAGGAAAAGGAAGAATGGTTGAGCCTGAAACGATCGTGAATTATCTTTCTCGTTTTTTTGAAAATCAAAAACAATTCTTCAATAAAAAGGTCTTGATTACTGCAGGTCCAACTTATGAATACATTGATCCTGTTAGGTTTATAGGTAATTTTTCTTCCGGAAAAATGGGTTTTGCTATTGCTGATGAATTACTTCAACGCGGGGCGGAGGTAATTTTAATAGCTGGTCCAACTCATCAAATGCTCACACACCCAAATTTGACTGTCATTTCGGTGGTGACTGCTAACGAAATGTTTGAACAGGTACAATTACATTGGAAAGAAGTTAATATTGGTGTTTTCAGCGCTGCCGTTGCTGATTATCGCCCTGAATACGTGGCAACTTCTAAAATCAAAAAGAAAGAGGATGCTCTTACAATTAAATTAGTGAAAAATCCAGACATACTTGCTTGGGCAGGCGAAAATAAGACATCGAATCAATTTTTAGTAGGTTTCGCACTAGAAACCAATGACGCACTTGAATACGGTAAAAATAAACTTAAAAATAAAAACTTAAATGCTATAGTTATCAATTCACTTGCTGATCAAGGAGCTGGTTTTGCTGGTGATACAAATAAGATTTCAATTCTATCTGAAGATGATAAATTACTTGATTTTGATTTGAAGTCCAAAGTGGATGTAGCAGTTGATATTGTGAATTTTATTAATACTAAACAATAAATTTCCTTTTTTTCGTTTTCCTTGTATATTGGAAAATATCTGTCTATTTTTAATCTGAAATATTTTTTTCATGAAGAAGATTCTTATTTGCTTATTTTCTTTCTTTTTAATTGTTTTTGTATCAGGTCAAGAACTTAATTGTAAGGTTGATGTGTTGGCTGATGCAAAAGTGGTTCTTAGTTCTACTGATAAAGAGGTGATAGAACAATTAAAGCAGTCCATGAATGATTTTATGAATAATACAAAATGGACAAAAGATAAATTTACGACAGAGGAACGGATCAATTGTGTTTTACAATTTCAGATAACAAGTATGCCTTCACCAGGTATTTTTTCGGGGACGATGCAGGTTCAGTGTTCGAGATCCGTATTTAATAGTGCTTACAATACCACTTTATTAAATATTGCAGATCAAGATGTTACAATTCCTTTTCAGAGAAATACGGTGTTGCTTTATACACCAAATCAATTTAGAGACAATTTAACATCCATTTTAGCATACTATGCGTATTTAATTCTTGGTATGGATTATGACTCTTTTTCTTTGAAAGGTGGTTCTGTTTATTTTGTTGAAGCACAGCAAATTGTGACAAATGCTCAGTCTGCTGGTTTTTCGGGTTGGATGTCTAACGAAACTTCTAAAAAAAATAGATATTGGATCATTGATAACGTTCAACAGCAATTGTTTGAGCCATTAAGAGAATGTAATTATGAATACCACCGCAAAGGACTTGATAAATTGTACGAGAACAAAATAGAGGCTAAAAAAGCAATGTTTACATCACTCGATAAATTAACGAAAATTGCTAGTTCAAGACCGAGTAGTATTAACGTGACCAATTTTGTTCAGTCTAAATCGCAAGAGATTAAAAATTTATATTTTGATTCGACGCAACAAGAAAAAACAGAGATGGTCAATCTTCTTAAAAAGTTAGATCCTGTGAATGCTTCTAAATACCAAGAAATTCTAAACTGATGCTTAGTTCTATTGTTGTCCAAAATTTCGCCTTAATTGATCGATTGTCTTTAAATTTTAATGAAGGATTTACTGTTATTACAGGTGAAACAGGTTCGGGAAAATCCATATTGTTAGGTGCTTTAAACCTCATTTTAGGTGAACGTGCTGATTATTCTGTTATTCGTGATAAAACTCAAAAAACCATTGTTGAAGCTAATTTTGATGTTCAGAATTACAATCTCAAAGACTTTTTTGAAGAGAATGAACTAGATTTTCAAACAGAAGCAATTGTGAGAAGAGAAATTTCTGCGCAAGGAAAATCAAGAGCTTTTATAAATGACACTCCTGTTTCTTTAACTATTTTAAAGGATTTTTCGGAAAGAATGATTAATATTCATTCCCAACACCAAACAATGGAGTTAAGAGATAGTCATTTTCAGTTAGATTTATTGGATACCCTAGCGGATACTATGCTACTCAGAAATGAGTATGCTTCGCTATTTAATCAATGGAAAAAAAATACGAAGGAAGTTAGTAACCTAATTGAAATGCGGTCTAAATTGTTATTAGATGCTGACTACAATGCATTTCAAGCAAAAGAATTAGATGAACTAAACCTTGAAAAAGAAGATTATTCGAAGATTGAAAATGAATTGAATCAGCTTGAAAATTCGAAAGAGATACAACAGTCTTTTGGGTATATCATAGAAGTACTATCGCAAGAAGGAACTACTGGAAATGTACTTGATACTTTTATTTCGTTGAAAGCAAAATTGGATAAAGTAGCGAATTTACATCCAGAACTTACAACATTGAGTGAAAGAATTAAAAGCGTTTATATTGAGATTAAAGATATTGGTGAGGAAGCAATTGCAGGCTTAGATACTATTAGTGCTGACCCGAATCGATTACTTGTTTTAAATTCAAAATTAGATAAGTTCAATCAGGCGCTTAGAAAACACAATGTGAATTCTCAGTCTGAGTTACTCCAGATTTTTGAAAATTTAAGCTTAAGTCAAACGAACATAGAGGAAATTGATTTACAAATTATTGACTTAGAGAAGTTAGGGGAGGTTTTACAAAAACAAGTGTTAGAAAAAGCAACTGAATTAGAATTAAAAAGACAAAAGTCTATTCAACCTATTGAAAATGAAGTAGTAGATCTACTTGATGAATTGAAGTTGCCGGATTCGAAATTTGTTATCAATCTATCTACCCAAGACAATCTAAATGTGAAAGGTAGAAATGAGGTGCACATTTTATTTACAGCAAATAAGGGAATGGAACCAAAGTCTATTGAAAAATCGGCTAGTGGTGGCGAACTTTCACGTTTGATGTTGGCACTTCAATATTTGCTTTCAAAAAAGAAACAGTTACCTACAATTATTTTTGATGAAATAGATACAGGGGTGTCTGGAGAAGTAGCTCAAAGAATAGGAAATCTTCTGGCTAAAATGGGAGAAAAAATGCAGTTGTTGGCAATAACACATTTACCACAAGTTGCAGGTAAAGGACAATTTCATTGGAAAGTACAAAAATCACATACTGATGAAAAGACCCTAACACAAGTTTTGTATTTAGATGAAAAACAGCGTGTAGAAGAAATTGCTAGATTGATGAGTGGTGACAACATAAACAATGCTGCGTTGGAAAATGCTAAAGCTTTAATGAATTAATAAGTATATGAGGAAAAGTATTGTTACAACAGGGGTTTTATTAATCTTAACTTCAATTATTTTGGGTGCTTTCGGTGCACATGCGTTGGAAAAAGTAATTAAAGATGTTAATAGGTTACATTCATTTGAAGTGGGGGTGAGATATCAAATGTATGGTGGGATAGGTTTACTACTTTTAGGTGCTTTATATGACTATTTCCCTTTTAGTTTGAAATTAGTTTATCGACTTCAAACAATCGGAATTTTGTTGTTTTCGCTTTCAATTTACGGCTTGGTATTAACTCCACTATTAGGAATAAACCTGAAAATGTTTTTCGGACCTTTAACACCAATTGGTGGATTGTTATTAATCATTGGTTGGGTTGTTTTGTTGGTAAAACACCTAAAAAGTAAGTATAATGAGTAAATTATCAATTACGATTTTAGGATCTGGTACTTCTCAAGGAGTTCCTGTAATAGCATGTGATTGCCATGTTTGTATATCTAAGAATTCGTATGATAAACGCTTACGTGCTTCCATCTTGGTAAATTATAATGGAGAGAATTTTGTTGTTGATGCCGGTCCTGATTTTCGATACCAAATGCTAAGAGCAAATGTTAAATCGTTGAGAGGTGTATTATTTACTCATGAGCATAAAGATCACATCGGTGGTTTGGATGATGTTCGTGCATTCAATTTCAGAGAATCGAGGGATATGGAGGTGTTTTGTTCGAAAAATGTAGAGATAGCATTACACCGAGAATACCATTATGTTTTTTCCGAAGAACGCTATCCTGGTATTCCGATGATTAATATTAATAAAATAGATTTAAAACCCTTTGAATTACCTGGTGGTTTACCTGTTATTCCAATACGTGTCATGCATTACAAAATGCCAGTAACTGCTTTTCGTTTCTACAATTTTACATATATAACTGACGCTAAAACAATAGAAAATAAGGAAATAGAAAAAATTAAAGGTACTAAGGTTTTAGTTGTAAATGCACTTCGAATTTCAGAACATATTTCTCATTTTAATCTTAAAGATGCCTTGGAATTAATTCAGAAAATTGCTCCGGAACGCGCATATTTGACACATATTTCGCATCTATTTGGTTCACATGATGAAATTCAAGCACTTCTGCCTCCAAATGTATTTCCTGCTTACGATGGCTTAACCATTGAGTTAGAAGTGGCATAAATTTCAAAAATAAGAAAGAATTAATCAAATAATAGTACATTTGTACAAAGCTAAATGCTAGAAAACTATGGCAAATAATTTATTAAAAGGTAAAAGAGGGATTATTTTCGGAGCTTTAAATGAGCAATCTATCGCTTGGAAAGTAGCTGAAAGAGCACACGAAGAAGGTGCTCAATTTGTATTGACTAATGCTCCTATCGCAATGAGAATGGGAGAAATTAATAATCTTGCTGAAAAAACAGGAAGCCAAATTATTCCTGCTGATGCAACGAGTGTAGAAGATCTTGAGAACTTATTCACGCAAGCAATGGAGATTTTGGGAGGTAAAATTGATTTTGTTCTTCACTCTATTGGTATGTCGCCAAACGTTCGTAAAGGAAAGCACTATACAGAGAATGATTACAAATTCTATGCACAAACTATGGATGTTTCTGCTATTTCTTTACATAAAACATTGGCAACTGCTTACAAATTAGATGCGATTAATGAATGGGGTTCTGTGGTAGCATTGACTTACATTGCTGCACAACGTATTTTCCCTGATTACAACGATATGGCAGATGCGAAGTCTTTGCTAGAATCGATTACACGTTCTTTTGGTTACCATTATGGTATCAAGAAAAAAGTACGTGTGAACACGATTTCTCAGTCTCCTACTGTAACAACGGCTGGACAAGGTATCAAAGGTTTTACAGAATTTATTAATTTCTCTGAGCAAATGTCTCCATTAGGAAATGCTGGAGCAATTGATTGTGCAAACTACACGATTTCAATGTTTTCGGATTTAACCAAATACGTAACTATGCAAAACTTATTCCACGATGGAGGTTTCTCTAATACGGGAGTAACGCAACAAGTAATTGATAAATTCGGAGACGAATAAAAAGCGTTTTATTTTATTTTTTCAAAGCGTTGAAACAAGGGTTTCAACGCTTTTTTTGTTTCTGGTGATAATGAATTTTCGTTTTCTTTGTATATGCGTAAAGCAATTTGCTCAAAGCTAGGTTTGTTTAGCATTAATTCGTATAATTGGTAATTACTTTCTATATCTCCATAATTGGATAAAAACGTACCGATTGCTTCTGCTGTTTTGCCATAACCAAAACGAATCGATTGATTAAACCAAAGTCGTTGCAAGGTTTTGTTTGGATGAGTTGAAAAATGATACTTGCTTTCTAAGTAGTCTAGTTTTTCTGCGCTTATGGTTTTTGGTAATAGTTGAATAAAAACATACCAATCGTCTAAAGTGTATTTCTTTACAAGGCGCTTGAATTTCTTTATTTTTGAAAATTTACGTTGGTAACTATATAATTTACAATCTTTATGTATGGTTTTATATCTTTTGGATTCAATGAGTAAGTCTTGCTTTTTTAATTTACTGTCTTCTAACCAACGTTTGATGTTGTAATTGATTATTTCATTTTGAATTAAGAAATGGGTTAATTCACGTTCAAATTGTTCTTTGCTATTGATTGTTTTTTTCTTATTGTAACTTCTTAAAAAGCTTTCAAACAAAGATTTCCCAAGTGTTTTTTCTAGATGATTTAGAAATAAAAATCCTTTAAGTTGAAAACTCATTCTTTCTTGATATGATAAATTGCGGTTTTCATCACATGGTTTACTGTAAATATTCGAAAGCCTTACTAAAGGGATGTGTTGTGAATTTGCATTTCTTCGGTTTTCTTCAAGATAACTTTTGACTAAAAAGTCTCGGTATTCAATACTTGAATTTTTAGTTTTTATATAAAGGGCTAAAAAGCGGTTCATGCCGATGATTAATTGGCGGTTTGATTCACATTTGGTACTGAATAAGGGATAAGGCCAAGTCTGAAATAAGTATTCTTGTAAATAATCATCAGAGTATTGGAATTTACTTATGCTTACAGGATGTATGAAAGACAAATTGGGATAATCAAAAGATTTGAAAGGAAACTTTGGTGGTAAAATACAAAGATTGTTTTCTTTGCGATGAAGGTTTCCAAATAATGTAGTTGTTTGATTTTTAAGTAAATTGAAGTGCTTAAATTCAGTTGTTATTTTACTTGAAGTGAATTGAGTTAAATAATAGATTGTTATATCTTTATTGATTTTTTTTGAAGCAAAATTTCCCAAGAACATACCAATATCATAAACGGCAAGTTTCTGAGGGGACTCATAAAAAAAACGATTGCTGTCTAGTTGGTGAAGGTTGAGTGTAGAGCCGAATATAGGCATAAGGTTGCAATCATTTTGTATTTCAATTGAAAAATTAAGTTTGTGATGACTTACATCTTGTATTGGTATCCAATTTCGAGTGTATTTTTCACCTGGTATTGTATACAAAAAATTATTTGTTGGGGTTATACTATCAATGTACCAATGTAAATTAGTTGGTTTCTCTGTAGTTTGGTAGTAAATGTTTACAAATCTTGTATGCTTTGTGATGTTTACACTCAAGGGTGCTCCGTGAATACTATCCTCAATTCCAATTACATAATCTGTGTTTTTTTCGTTTCCAATTTTTCCTGTAGTTACCTTTTGAATTTGAAGTCCATTGATGTCAAATAGTATGGTATCACTCGCATGTCTTTTCAGACGGTATCTAGCAATGCCATATAGAGATTTGTTTGAGAAATTGACATCTAAATCAAGATGAAGTTGTTCTGCTACTACTTGTTTTGTGTTGGCATAACTGAAATCATTCCCAAGTTCCAAATCAGCAATACTTGGTTTTGTTACTTGTTTTACCTCATGTTCAGAAGTACAAGCAACAATGAAAACAACTAGCATTAAAAGATTAGTTGAAACTATATTTTTTTTATATTTTTTAAATTTCAATATATTGAATTTTAATTTTTTAATATTTAAAATATATTTAATCACTTTAATTATTGATAGAATAAATGTTTTTTTCTAACATCTAATATCTTTTGTCTAGTGTCTTTTGTCTAGTGTCTTTTGTCTAATGTCTTTTGTCTAATGTCTAATGTCTTTTGTATAATGTCTAATGTCTTTTGTCTAATACTTCTCTTCGTATAAAATATTGAATCACTTCTGAGGCACCGTATAATCCAAAAAGCCCTGGCATATAACTGATAGTGCCGTAAAATGAACGTTTAAAATTACTACCGTCAGTCAATTTTAGTGATTCTTTGATCTGAATTTCTGATGAATAAACAGCTTTAACACGTTTAAAGTTTATTCCTTCTCTTTTTAATCGTTTTTTAATAGTACGACCTAGTTTGCAATTTTGTGTATTTTCCAGTTTAGAGACTTGAACTTTAGAAGGGTCTAGTTTTCCACCAGCTCCCAGGTGTGTGATGATTTTTACTTTGAGTCTTAAACAAGCTTTAATCCATTCCAGTTTGGGTGTAACAGAATCTATACAATCCATTACATAGTCTGGTTGGTACTCTTCGAGTATTTTCCATACACGTTCTGGAAGGACAAATTCCTCAATTATATTTAATTTGATATTTGGATTTATGTCTTTGATTTTTTCTCCTAACACCACAGCCTTGTTTCGATCTATAGTTGAATTAACTGCGGTTAATTGCCTGTTTTTATTTGTTATATCAAAAACATCTCCATCGATAACCGTCATAGTTCCGATCCCTGATCTAGCGATGAATTCACCAGCAAATGAACCAATTCCACCTAGACCAACGATTAATACATGTGCGTCTTTTAATTTTGCTATATTCTCCTCTCCAATTAGTAAAGCGCTTCTTTCTAGCCAATTTCCCATTTCTTAAATACCGTTTTAAAATTATTGCTAATTATAGTTTTCAAAGCTAACAAAGATATCTCTTTTAAGAAAGCAACTTTTTGGTAAACTTCCTCTATATTATGATTTAGGTCATTATCTGTCTCAAGAAACAATCTATTGTTTGGAATAGTTTTGATGCTGGCTTGTAGTTTACGATCGTGAATGATTGCGCTTCCCACACTGATATAGAAGTCTTCTTTGAGCAGGGTGTTTAATAAGTTTGTTTTTCTAAATCCATGAATGATCCAAGGTTGAATGGGGTTAAGAGAACGTTTTATCTCAATTAATTCATTATATGCCTTTACACAATGAATGATAACAGGTAAGTTTAGTTTTTCAGCAAAAAGTAGTTGTTTTTTAAATATTATAATTTGTTCACTAATATTTAATTGTATGTTTTTATCTAAACCAATTTCACCGATTGAAATACAGTTTTTTTCTATTGCTATTTTTTCATCAAATAGATACATGTCAATTTCAAATGGTCCAACGCCATAGCTGTATGGATAAGATAATACTTCCTTAGCTTGCACGATTTCCAGTCCAATCTCCTGTTTGTGATGTGTATGAAGGTTTATGAACATTATTTTTCTTTTTTAAACGAAAGTTAACAAATTAAAATAAATTTCATATTTTCACGTCCTCTATTAAAATTTTAAAAATGAGTTCAAACAACGAGTTAATTGGAAGGATAGAAGCACAGGGTACAATCTTCGGACATCCTAAAGGTTTATACCTATTGTTTTTCACCGAAATGTGGGAGCGTTTTAGTTATTACGGTATGAGAGGAATCCTAATGCTATACATGACTAAATTATGGATGGAAAATGGATTGAATATTGATAGCCAAAATGCTTCTTTGATTTATGGTTTCTTTACTGGTTTTGTATATTTTACTCCTTTATTTGGTGGTTTAATTGCTGATAGATGGTTAGGACAACGTTTATCAATCACAATTGGTGGTATAACTATGTTTGCAGGACAATTGGTGTTGTTTTTAATGAATACTCATTTTGGTCTTGGATTAGGTTTAGTATTATTGGTTATAGGTAATGGGTTTTTTAAACCAAATATTTCAACCATTGTAGGTCAAATGTATCGTGATGGTGATGCTAAAAAAGATGCAGCTTTTTCTATTTTTTACATGGGAATTAATTTAGGAGCTCTTTTAGCCCCTCTTGTAATTGGTACTTTGGCAGAAGACACATTTGCTGTACGAGGTGCAGATGGAGAAATTATGAGTTATGGTTTCAAGTATGGTTTCTTAGTTGCTGCAATTGGAATGGGGTTAGGTCAAATCTTCTTCAATTTACTTTCTAAGAAATATTTACTTGAATTAGGTCAAAAACCTGTTGTCAAAACAAAAGAGGAAAAAAGTGCTGAAAAAGAGGCTGATTCTCATGTTACAGTAGATCCTCAAATGAAAAAAATTGAAAGACAGCGTTTAGCTGTTATTTTTATCTTGACTTTCTTTGTTATTTTCTTCTGGGCTGGATTTGAACAAGCAGGTTCTTCATTAACTCTATATACTGATAAATATATTAATCGTCATGTTGGTGGTTGGGAAATACCTACTACTTTTTTCCAAGCATTTAATCCTATTTTGATTGTTGCCTTGGCTCCAGTGTTTGCTTGGTTATGGACAACGAAATTATTCTCTAGAATGAGCACGCCAGTTAAAATGAGTTTAGGTATGATTTTACTAGGCTTAGGATTTTTGTTTATGTTAATGGCTACATTTGAAGTTAAAACGAGTGTGGTTAACGGAGAAGAAGTGGTAAAACAAAAAGCTGCGTTGATATGGTTATTACTAACATATTTCTTACATACAATTGGTGAGCTTTGTTTGTCGCCTGTCGGACTTTCTATGGTAACGAAAATGGCACCTGTTAGATTAGTCTCGTTAATGATGGGGGTGTGGATGCTTTCTTCTTTCTTTGCCAATATCCTTGGAGGATTTGTTGCGAAATATACTGAAGTAATGGGTGCATATACAATTTTCTATTCAATAGCAGTATTTGTTATTGCTTTGGGTCTAATATTGTTGTTGATATCAAAAAGAATTTCCAAGTTAATGAACGGTGTAGTTTAGTGACTTTCAATTATTTTTCAAGGGTGTCCTATTGTGGCACCCTTTTTTTTATGTTAATTTGTTTTAATCTTCTAATTTTACTCTGATTATATTGATTTTTTTTTATTCTGTAATCTTATAATCTGTAATTTGCAATCTGCTAATTTTTAATCTGTAATCTGCTAATCTTTAATCTTCAAATCTACCATGTCAAAAAATCACCCTAAAGCCTTACCGTTTTTATTCTTTTCTGAAATGTGGGAACGTTTCGGATATTATTTAATGATCGGAATTTTTACGCTGTATTTAAAAGATGCAGTCAATGGATTTGGTATGACCGAAGCCGAAGCATCTGATTTGTATGGAACATTTATTGCCTTTGTGTTTTTAACACCATTTATTGGAGGTTTATTAGCAGATAGAGTGTTAGGATATAGAAAATCGATTACCATTGGAGGAATCATGATGGGAGTAGGGTATTGTTTGATGTCGATTCATTCTTTATCAATGTTATATACAGCAATGTTGTTGGTGATTTTAGGGAATGGATTTTTTAAACCTAATATTTCAACATTGTTAGGGAATGTTTACAACGACGAGAAATACATCCATAAAAAAGACGAAGGATACAATATCTTTTACATGGGGATCAATATAGGTGCATTTATTTGTAATTTCTTTGGTGCTGCCTTGTATAATATGATTGGATGGGGAGCTGCGTTTATTGCTGCTGGTATAGGAATGTTTATTGGAATTATCATTTTTTGGATTGGAACAAAACATTTTAAGCATGTCGATGTGATTAAACCCGCTTCAGAATCTGATATGTCTTTATTGAAGATTTTTGGAGTAATTCTTTTCCCTTCTATTATTTTTGGATTGATTGGATATTTTTTACCCGAACCTTTGGTAGGGTCGCATTCCACCGATGCTTTTTTGTTTGGATGTTTACCTATTGTTTTCTTTTACGGAAGATTGTATGTAAAATCTCCGAAAGAAGAAAAAAGACCGATTGCAGCAATGCTAGCTATTTTTTCAGTAGTCATATTGTTTTGGGCGGTATTCAAACAAAATGGTTCAACGTTAAATACCTGGGCAGATCGCTATACAGATCGTGAAATTCCTTCTGCTATGGTACCAACCTTAAGTTCTTTAAAATTAGTAGAAGAAAACAAATACGTGAAAGATACGTTTGTGGTGATGGACAATCAATTCCGAGTTTTAGACAAAGAAAAAATGGAAGTTACTTATCCACCTTATTATAAAAATCTAGCTAAAGATAATAAACCTCAAGAAGGCGGATCATTGAAATTGTTTAATACCAATCTATTCCAGTCTGTAAATCCGTTTTGGGTTGTATTGTTAACGCCGTTAGTCGTAGCGTTTTTCTCATTTTTGAGAGGGAGAGGGAAAGAACCTTCCACACCTGCTAAAATTGCCTTTGGTCTAACTATTTCTGCGCTTTCTTGTTTTGTCATGGTAGCAGCAGTCTATGCGAGCAACAATGGAATGTCCAAATCATCTCCTTGGTGGTTTATTTCTTCGTATGGAGTAATCACGATTGGAGAATTATTCCTAAGTCCAATGGGGTTATCACTCGTTTCTAAACTTAGCCCACCTAGATTAACAGCCTTAATGATGGGAGGGTGGTTTTTAGCGACCTCTATCGGAAATAAACTTTCAGGAGTACTAAGCAGTTTGTGGGATGGCTACGAACACAAATCGAATTTCTTTTTAGTGAATTTCTTACTATTAAGTGTTGCTGCTGCAATCATGTTTTTAATGCTTCGTTGGTTGAATAAAATTTTTAAGGAATATATTGGTTAAAGCGTCCCGCAGGATTTGTAATCCTACGGAAATTCACCAGCTTTGTTGGATTTGTAACCTATAACTATTGACCCAACAATCTAATTACTAACGAACTAAAAAATAGTCAAAATATTTATCAAAAAAAGTTTGTTAAAATGAAAGGGAATTGTGTATATTTGCACTCCGCAATCGAGCGGTGTTTGACACATTAGTGAGGGGGAATAAAAAAAACTTTTCAAAAGTGTTGTTTAAATAAAAACTTTGATTATCTTTGCACACCGCAAACGAGCGGAGGAAGGATTTACGAGTGAATGAGATCACGAAGTAGAGCATAAGAAAGTTCTTTGACATTATTAGGAAATAAGGAAACAGCGTAGAATTAAACATTACGGGCACAACAAAATTCAACGTTTTATACAACGGAG